>P_1C_Sed_1_UnCtyDRAFT_1000009_pt1 | contig 27266 bp, 25 predicted proteins | sample Pon1CUnioCityCA_6_FD_11282 | JGI IMG/M metagenome (IMG submission 11282) | reverse complement strand
GGGATCAGACCAGGCCATGCGCCCTTAATTGCAGAAACAGAGCAGGGAATCGTGCATTATCGCAACAATAAAGGAAAAAGGGGGAAAAATCTCCATGCTGGCGTGTTGGAAATCCGTGATAATCAAATCATAATTTTAACAACTGGTGAAGTATCAAAGATATCTCCAGAAATTACGCAGCGGAAAGAATCAGAATATGATCGATTGATGAATACCTTAATAGAAAAATTTAGTTTGGACATGGAATGAAATATTACGGAAAAATATGACTTCGGGATCTCAAGAAAACATTACCAATAAGAATTTCAAGAATATTTCGTTAACTTCTCTTGGATGGGAACTGGCGCTACCTATTTTTGGTGGTGTATTTCTTGGCTACCATATTGACAGGGTATTAGCAAGGTCACAATATCTTTTCACAGTCCTATTACTCATACTTGGAATCATTATTGGATACTACAACCTTTACAGGCTAATCGAATTAGAGATGTTAAGACTTAAAATAAGGAAGAACAATACAGAAGATCTGGGTGAAAAATGATAGATATAGCCTTTCTTCTTCTTTGGGCTGTTATTGGTGCCGGGATGGCATACTTAATTTTGATGTCTCAGAAGTGGTCGGTATTTGCTATCCATCCTGAAAAACCTAAAAATAGCAAATTATTGATTATTGGCGGTGCAGTGATTCGCTGGTTGTGCATCTCCATTATGTTTATTACAGCGAGTTATTTTTCATTGGCCGCCTTAATTCTTGTCTTCATGTCATTTATGATTACGAGATTGTTGATTTTAACCTTATGGCAAAAATCCTTTAACAAGGATAAGGAGCATATTCACTAGTAAAAGGTCATCTGATGGATGCTGTAACACCACAAGTTGTTTTTAATCTTTTTGGATTACCGATCACAGATACTGTTGTCTCCACCTGGGTGATGATGGTGATCATAATCGTGATCGCATTTTTGATCCGAAAATACAAGCCGACTGCGGGTGAAATGATTGTCGAGATGATTAATGACATCGTGAGTTCTGTCATGCCACAAAGCGCAAAGCCATCACGTTATTTGACAATTTTAGGAACTTTAGCGGTTTTTCTGATTCTCGCAAATATTTTTAGCATTTTTCCACTGATGGTCTCACCCACCGCGAATTTAAACACAACAATAGCCCTGGCTGTCGTTGTATTCTTTTCAGTCCATTATTATGGGGTACGAGAAAAGGGCTTTTGGAATTACTTAAAAGATTTTGCCAACCCAATATTTATTTTGCCTTTAGAAATTGTAAGTCAATTTTCCCGCACCTTATCACTTGCGATCCGCTTGTTTGGCAATATTTTAAGTACTGATTTAATTGTGGCGATTGTTTTTTCATTGATACCTTTTATCGTTCCCCTTCCCCTGGCAGCTCTGGGTATGCTGACAGGAGTTCTTCAAGCATACATTTTCCTTGTTTTATCCTCACTCTATATAGCCTCTGCAATTGAGGTCGAAGAGATGGAGCAAGAGCGGCGAAAACTAAAAGATGAACTTTCGAAATCATGACAACTAATAAGAAAGGATAATTTTCACTATGTGGCAACTCGATTCTTCAACCCTTATAACCACCTTAACAATCCTGGGATCAACCATTGGGATTGTTCTCGGTTGTATCGTCCCGGCGATCATGGAGGGGATTGCAGTTCAAAAAGCACTGGAAGGGATCACCCGGCAGCCTGATTCAGCCAATGATCTGCGGACAACGTTACTCATTTCTATGGCTTTGCTGGAATCAACAGCTATTTACGTTTTGCTGGTTATCTTAGTATTGATATTCGCTAATCCATTGCTTGATCGTTTCTTTTAAAAATAGGAGATTATAGATGCTGGATATTGATCTAGTAACAATTCTGGCCGAAATATTAAATTTCCTTGTGGTTGCAGCTGCGCTTTATTTTCTACTTTTTAAACCCACAGTTAAACGCATCGACGAACGTTCTCAGAAAAATGAAGCGTTATTATCGAGTGCTAAACAAAAGGAAGAAGAAGCTGAAGAAAAATTAGCGCAAATTGAAAACCGATTGGCAAACATTGATAAAGAAATAGAATCGCGCTTAGAACAAGCATATCAACAAGCTCAATCCGAGAGCCAAGCCCTTCTTGAGGAAACTCAAAAAGAGGCAGAAAATATTATCAGGGATGCTGAAAGAGAAGCTGAAAAAAGGCAAAGCCTTGAGATGCAAGAATTAGAACAGGAGCTTGTCGATACAATCCTAAACATCTCCTCCCAGGTATTGTCAAAAACCACACCTGATAAAACCCATGAGAAATTGATTGAGGAATTGAATCAGGAAATTTGGGATATGGGGAAAAGTGATATGCCTCAGGTGAGGACGATCAGGGATTCTCTTGCTGAACGAACACCAACTGTAAATGTAGTATCAGCAAAAGAGCTAACACCTGACCAACAGCGTTCATTGGTTCGAACATTCAGCGCCTTAGCGGACAGAAATGTCAACATGGAAATAGAAATCGATCCGGAATTAATAGCAGGAATCCGCTTACGAATGGGAGACCTGGTTGTTGAAAATAACCTTGCTGTGGAATTGGAAGAATTAAAGTCAGAGGTAATGGAATCCTTAGAAGAGAGCATGCATGCCAAAGAAGGTTAATGAGAACCCTCTCGTAGAAGAATATTCCGAAGAAATTTCTGCAGGAATAGCCTCGCGATTAAAATTATCGACATCAAAAGAGGAATTCCTAAAGAAGGTTAAAGAAAAAGTTGACCTGGACCGTCAAAAAGAACCAGAAAAGAAAATAAAGGAAACAGTCGATAGGCTCTCAAGACAAGCACAGCAAATTTCTACCCGGGTTCGTTTTAGAGATGTTGGCACTGTTCATCATATCGGGAATGGGGTTGCAACTGTATCTGGACTCCCCAATGTAAGCATTGACGAAATTGTTGTTTTCCCTACTGGCATTGAGGGAATGGCCCTTAATCTTGATAAAAAACGTGTTGACTTAATAATGCTAGGCAGTGAAAAGGGGATCCGAGGAGGAGATCTGGTCCAGGCGACGGGTAAAGTCTTGACAGTGCCTGTCGGGTCTCAACTTCTGGGGCGAATCATTGATCCACTGGGCAGTCCTTTAGACTCTGATGATCCAATCGACGCCAGTGAATATCGTTCCCTTTCACGGATTGCCCCCGGTGTAATAAAACGTGCACCCGTAAATGAACCTCTTTTCACCGGTACAAAAATCATCGACATGCTTTTTCCAATCGGTCGGGGTCAGCGAGAGCTCATCATTGGAGACCGCCAAACCGGTAAAACAACTTTAGCAGTTGATGCCATTATCAGCCAAAAGGATTCTAATGTCAGATGTATCTACGTTGCAATAGGGCAGAAGAAATCAAGCACGCTGGCCACTATTGAAACGCTAAGGGAGAATAATGCCCTTTCCTATACATCAATTGTAATAAGCAGCCCGGATGATCAACCCGCTCTAAGGTATCTCGCGCCATATACAGGGATGACAATGGCTGAGTTCTTTCTTGATCAAGGTATGAACGTTTTAGTTGTTTTTGATGATCTCAGCAAACATGCGGATTCTTATCGTGAATTAAGCCTTCTTCTACGTAGACCCCCGGGTCGGGAAGCTTATCCAGGTGATATTTTTTACATTCATTCCAGATTGCTTGAGAGAGCCTGTAAATTAAGTGATCAATATAATGGCGGATCAATTACAGCCTTACCCATTGCGACAACCCAGAATGGAAATATATCTGCATATATTCCAACAAACCTGATCTCCATTACAGATGGTCAATTGGTATTAGATGCAGATCTCTTCAATCAGGGACAAAAACCTGCCGTTGATATTGGCCGTTCGGTTTCCCGAGTCGGTGGTGCAGCTCAAAGGCCTGCTTTACGGAAATTAGTCGGGGATCTAAAGCTTGAATTATCACAATATGAGGAAGTCGAGCACTTCACGAGATTTGGTACTGAGGTTGATCAGGCGACAAAACAGCAGATTGAAAAGGGAAAGCGAATACTGAATCTCCTGAAGCAAAAACCCAACCAGCCATATTCCTTCCCAATAATGGTGGTTCTTGTTTTTGCATTAACACATGGATATGTGGACGGTATTCCCATCCCTCAATTAAACGCTTATCAACAAGAGATGAGAGAATATATCCCTCAAAAAGAGAGCAAGTTGTTGAATGACATCAATCGGGAAGGAGAACTAACAGAAGAAATAATCGGAGAAATCGAGCGTTCCCTCACCGAATTTAACAATCACTGGGCAGAAGAGAAAGGCACTACGACATCATGAAAATGGTAATGGCTGTGGTTCCGTCCAGCAATGCTGAAGATGTTCTGGATGCATTGGTAAATCGTGGTTACACTGCTACCTATGCACAAACCAAAGGTGGTATGTTAAGACAAAGTCAGTATTCCTTATTTATCGCTGTGAACAAAGAAAAACTTCAGGAAGTTCTAGATATCATAAAAAAAAGTTGCCGAACCCAGGTAGAAATGAGCACTTTACAAGCAGATGATGAAGAATCAATCGAGAAATCACCTTTTGTGGCAGAGCTCGGCGGTGCAATCGCGTTTATTTGGGATATCGACCAAATTCTAACATTTTAGATCATTGATGACACAAAATTTTGAACGGGCAAAATCTCGGCTTGAGAATATCTCCTCTATAGAACCTTTATTGGGTGCACTTAGAACGCTATCTATGGGGACTTGGCAAATGGCACTCAATAAAATATCTAAAATTAGAGATTATGAAGAAAACTTCGATCACATCATTTGGGAAATACTGCCTGCCATCAAAAAGTCAAAATTCAACCACAGAAAATCTGAGGAAATACCCACGGAAATAGCGGATACCATTTTCCTGATTGTTGGAACTGAGCGAGGTTTGTGTGGTAAATTTAATGAGATTTTAATTTCTAATGCACTTGAATGGATAGAAAACCAGGGAAAATCCTCTTTTCAAATATGGGCAATGGGATCCAGATTGATCAGGAAATTAGAACAAAAACAAATCAACTTTACCTGGCGCCAGCCATTACCCGCTTCTGATCTAACAACTTATCATCAAGCCTACATCACAACTCAAAAATGGCTTGATCAGTTTGAGGATCATGACTTCAATCAATTTTTCGTCCTTTACAACCAGCTGAAAACCGGTGGACAGTATCAATTTTCAACATCACAATTGCTCCCGTTTGAAATTAATGACTTTTATATCGCACAAAAGCATGTCACCCAAAAATGGCCACCCCCAATAATTGAAACCGATCCAAAGGGGATTTATCGTCGGATTGTAGAAAATTACGTGGCTTCAAGTTTTTATCTGATTTTGCTTAGATCTGCTGCTGCAGAACATGCGGCAAGATTTAATCTAATGGAGGAAGCTAAAAACAATGCCGATGAAATAATTGAAGACCTAACCCAGGTGATTAATTCGGAAAGAAAACGCAAAATTACGCAACAAATGCAAGAGCTTGCCGCAGGTGCCGGGTTGTTGGATAATAAGTAATTAATATATATTAATAACCAAAAAATTTAGGAGAGAATAATTTGAGTGGAAAGAAAAAATTTACAATAGGGATTGACTATGGTGTCAGGTCGGTGACAGCCATCCTGGTTGATGTGAGCAATGGTAAATCAACGGCATCTGCTACTTATACCTATTCAAACGGAATTATCACAGACAAATTGCCAAATACAGAAATTAAATTGGAAGAAGGTTGGGCACTCCAACATCCAAAGGATTATATCTCCGCCCTCAAACGTACCGTGCCGAAATTGATGAGTGAGAGTGGTGTAAATCCTGACCAGATTATTGGAATCGGCACCGCTTTTGCCGGATCGACTTTGATACCAACCACAGCAGATGGTACCCCCCTTGCTTTACTGGAAGATTTCGCTAAAGAGCCGCATGCCTGGCCAAAACACAGCCATCACAAAGCTGCAGAAGAAAAAGCACAACTATTGACAAAAATTGCGGCAGATCGCTTTGAAACATTTATGGACCGCTATGGAGGAAAGATAAATCCTGATTGGTTCTTTCCAAGAGTATGGGAAATTTTTGATGATTCCTCAACGGTTTTCAATGCTGCAGACAAACTTATTGAAGCTTCAGATTGGATTGTTTGGCAGCTGACCGGGGTGGAATCACGCAATATTTGTGCTGCTGGTTATAAAGCGCTTTGGTCAAAAAGCGAAGGCTACCCATTAGAAACCTTTTTTGGCGCAATGGACCCGGATTTGGCAAATATTGTTGATGAAAAAATGAATCGTGATATTTCCCACTTAGGTCACCAGGTCGGTGAATTGACCGAGGAAGCAGCTCAATGGATGGACCTTGAACCGGGTATTCCAGTAGCTTCTGGTAATTTGAGTAATCATGCAGCGGTCCCTGGGGCAACCGTGGCAGAGCCCGGAAAGATGGCAATAATCCTTGGGGCTGATTTTTTTCATATCATCCTTTCTAAAAAAGAAAATCGGGTTCCAGGTTTATGTGGGATGGTGGAAGATGGTGTTGTGCCAGGTCTTTTTGCATATCAAGCTTGCCAGGCTGGCGGCAGTGATCACTTCACCTGGTTTTTGGAAAATGCGGTACCAGAACGTTATATGAAAGAAGCTCACAGTAAAAAAATTGAACCTTTACGGCTTTTAGAAGAAAAAGCTGCAGCATTAAAGCCATCTGAATCGGGTTTGGTTGCATTGGATTGGTGGAAAGGAAATCGCAGCATCCTGGTAGACAGAGATTTAACTGGCATAATTTTAGGCTATTCCTTGGAAACAAAACCAGAAGAAATTTATCGTGCAATTCTTGAAGCAACAGCTTTTGGGACAAGAAAAATCTTTGAAACCTTTATTGCCAGCGGGGTTCCAATTAATGAAATTATTATCGCTGGAGGGGAATCAACTTCAAACAAACTGTTGCTGAACATCTTAGCGAATGTTGCAAGGACTGAGATAAAAATTGCAAAAAGCCAGCAGCCATCAGCCCTTGGTGCTGCTATGTATGCTGCTGTAGCAGCTGGCGAAGCTCGAGGTGGTTATCAGACGATTCAGGAAGCAAGCCAGAATATGGCACACCTTTCAAGCAGGAGTTATATTCCAAATAATAATGATAAGAAAACCTATAACCGTCTCTACTCTGAATACACATTATTGCATGATTATTTTGGTTATGGTCACAACAATGCCATGAAACGATTAATAAATCTAAGGACAACAATCCTTGATAAGAAAAAAAGATAGATCCTAATCAGTAAAAATGAGCACCAGTCTCCAAAAAGCTGGTGCTTTTTTTATTCTTTCAGCCTGCTGATGATGAAATTCCTGTATGAAAAACGAATTTAATTAATTCCTACCAATTTTTGAATTTTGTAAATTAATCATGGTATAATTTTCTCACTAAAACTTTCAGATTGGAGGAACACAAATTATGGCTAGCGTTACGTATGAACATGTTTACAAAAGATTTGGTGATGTCACCGCGCTTAAAGATGTCAATCTTGACATTGAAAACAAGGAATTCCTTGTTCTCGTCGGTCCTTCCGGCTGCGGTAAAACCACTGCCTTACGATGTCTGGCAGGGCTTGAGGATATCACTGAAGGCGAAGTAAAGATTGGCGACCAGGTCGTCAACGACGTAGCTCCCAAAGACCGGGATATCGCGATGGTATTCCAGAGCTACGCCCTCTACCCACACATGTCAGTCTATGACAATATGGCTTTCGGTCTAAAATTAAGGAAACTCCCTAAAGAAGAGATCCAGAGCCGAGTTGAAGATGCAGCTGAAATTCTCGGGATTGGTGCACTCTTACAAAGGAAGCCAAGGGAACTTTCGGGTGGTCAGCGACAGCGTGTTGCCCTTGGACGGGCAATCGTTCGCGAGCCAAAGGTGTTCCTCTTTGATGAGCCCCTTTCAAACCTGGATGCGAAGTTACGGGTTCAGACCCGTGCCCAGATCAGTAAGCTCCACCAGCGACTGCAAACAACATTCATTTATGTGACCCACGACCAAACCGAGGCTATGACCATGGCTACGAGGATTGCAGTGATGAATAAGGGTATTTTGCAGCAAGTAGATACACCGCAGACTTTGTATGATTACCCGGACAACTTGTTTGTAGCCGGCTTCATCGGTTCTCCCTCCATGAATTTCTTTGATGGAAAGATCCTAAAAGAAGATGGGAAAATGATTGTTGATCTCGGAACCTTCAAATTGAAAGTTCCTGAAAATCGTATGGAAACCTATGAAAAATTGGTTGACCAGGATGTCATTTTTGGTATTCGACCAGAAGACATTCACAACCCGGAATACGCACCGCCATCGATTATCGCAGAAGAGGTCGAGGTGGATGTCGATGTCACAGAACTAATGGGTAATGAAATCTTCCTGTACTTGATGAAAGGTGATCATAACTTCGTCGCCCGGGTTGACCCCCGCACTCGTGTTGAAATGGGCGATAAAATGACCGTTAGCTTCAACGTTGACAATATGCACATCTTCGATCCACAAGCTGATCCTGATAACCCGGTTGCTGTCCGGTAAAATTTTACGACACAAAAAAAGGCTGTCCTCTTTTACTCGGGACAGCCTTTTTTTATTATCCTCTATTTAGAATATTGTTTTTCATCACTTGTTTAAAAATATGCTTTGGTTATTTTTTCTCCGTTTGGTCCTCAGTTACACATAAAAAACGGCATATAATAATTGCTTGTTAATTCATTCCAAATCAACAAATTAGGTTTCATTTTTCCCGAAATCCCCAATTTTTCTTGTTATACCGATCGTAATTACACTAAAAATTGCACTCAATACACCTACGTAAATAAATGCATCTCGCCAAAACCGCATCGGAAATAAACGTATAAGGGTATCCGAAGTATAAAATTGCCAGGTACCGCTCTCAAAGAAAATTTGATGGAACCAGGTGAACAATTGATTGAAACTGATAAAAACAAAAATAAGGATCGCACCCATCAATCCCAATACCCCCCACCCGCCTGAATTATATGCCTGCACGATTAGCATTTTGTCTCCCCTTTTGANAAAAATAAATGTAATAATCAGCAAAATTACAACGGATACTGCTAATCCAATTCGCATTCCGGTGACCACAGATTTCACGTCCGCCATATGNCTCAATTCTCTGTCGTTGTAAATGGGATCACCATCCTCAAATCTCAATGANCTCAGGTATTCTATCCCTTCAGAATTTACCAGGTAATTGATTGAAGGTTCAGACCAACGTAAGCGATCTTCCAATGTNAAACCATAAGGATCCTCAGGAAAGCCTGGTAATCTGTATTCTATTCGGGGAAAAAGTGGGGTTATCAGGACCCTGACAGAAATCATTAAAATAACTAATGGCGTTAATATTGATACAAACCCATAGAATATTTTAGAAAACCATTTAAGATCTTTCATTGCAGCACCTCTGTTCCTCCAGACAAGATAAAATCAACCACAATCTTATTCGTCAACAATTCAATCGGCGCTCGATCATCCGTATAAACTTGTGTTTTCTTTATAGGCGGTTGTTTGTTTAGATATGTCACCCCCATAGCTTCAATTAATAATGGGGCTGCTTGAGAATCATGCAGCATACTGTAATTCTTTAGAAAATCATCCCAACTTCCCATGGGTTTTTTGGCTGCAAATAACATTGTATTGAATGACTCTGGAATATCCATTACGAATGTCCCGGGAAAAACTTGCTCAATAGTTGTGCCAAGGTCATTCACAAGTGTGCGATCAATGGGACTTCTTCCAATATTGATTGCCATTACACCATCATCGGTTAAGTGATCAAAAACAATTTGAAAAAACTCTACCGTGGTCATGTGCCAGGGTATGTATGGCGGACGATAGGCATCAATGCTGATAATGTCATATTTATGAGGTGAATGTGCGAGCCCCCATCGGCCATCCTGCTCTATGACATTGAGATTGGATTGAGTCATATCAAAATAGGTCTGACCTGCTTCCACAATTTTTGGGTCAATTTCAAAACCATCGATCTCAATGTCCTCAAATACCACATTCGCCTGCCTGGCGGTTGTTCCAGCGGCTAAACCAACGATCGCAATCCGGTTGACTGACTCGGGAGAATGTGGATAAGGATTGAAAAATGGTGCTGCTAATACTTGCGACCAGGGGCCATTGTAGTTAAGCTGTGTTGGATGATAAACAGAATGCATCCCCTGCCCGTCATTCAACCTTAAGAAACGATACCCATCCTTTTCAATGACCTGAATATAATTATAGGAGGATTCTGTTTCATAAATCAAACCCTCGGTTGCTTTATCCGCCCCCCTGACTCCAAATAACCAAAGTCCAAGGATAAGGATTGGCATCCAGCTAAATTTCAACCACTTTTTCCGCCCAACATATTTTATCAAACCGATTGACCCAACGATAAACATGACACTGCTAAAGAATAAGAATGTTCGATAAGTACCAATGGTTGGGATAAGTATCAGAACTGGCAGAAAAGCGCCAACAAAAGATCCTAATGTTGAAACAGCAGAGAGCATCCCAGCAGTCTTCCCAATATTGTGGGCATCTTTTAAAGCCAACTTCAGCGCAAAAGGGGATACCATGCCAAGCAGGGTCACGGGAATGATAAAAAGAATCAGAATTGTTACAAAGGAGCCAGCAAGAATTGAGACCTGATAGCCGTCCATGGCATTTGCAGTCAACCGTAAAAGCGGCCGTGATGCCATTGGCACCAGTGCAATTGATAAGCTTCCCCATAAAATAATGCTGTAAAAAGTGTGAAAGTTTGGAGATTTGTCAGCAATTTTTCCACCCAACCAATATCCAGCACTGAGATAAATTAAAATCAACCCAATCACACTGGCCCAAACAAGGTTGCTGCTGCCGTAAACATTACCAATTAAGCGAGAAGCAGACATTTCCACTGCCAGCGCAGTCATCCCCGAAAAGAAAACGGTGATAAATAAATAATTTTTCTTCATCTTTTCAATTATGCTCCAGGCTAACGATGATCGAAATTATAATAAATACGACAATGGTAAAGATTTATACATTTATACCCCAAATACCTTCATAAATCTCTTCTATGAATAATAAAGTAAATTACAACAAAATTGCCAAGAATTATGACCAGCGCTATCTTGAGAATCCCCATCAAGGGGCTCTCAACGCACTCAGAAGGCTTCTACGCCAAGGAAACATTCAAAAGGTTTTGGAGGTAGGATGCGGTACCGGTTATTGGCTAAAAGCCTTGAAATCAATCGTGGACGTTCACTTTTTTGGATTAGATCCTTCGTATGAGATGTTAAAGATGTCTGAGGCGCTAAAGGATATTGGTTTATGCCTGGGTTTCGCTGAGTGGATGCCTTTTCCTGCAGAGTCAATCGATTTTGTATTCTGTATAAATGCTTTACATCATTTTGCGGAGAAAATATTATTTTTTCAGGAATGCAATCGAATTTTATCAAAGGAAGGGAAATTAGCCGTCATCGGTATGGATCCCAGAGATATTCGCAACCGCTGGTATATCTATGAGTATTTTGAAGGAACCTATACCAGGGATCTTGCCAGATTCCCCTCCTGGTCAAAGGTCATGGATTGGTTCTCCCAGTACGGATTTGAAGAAATTCAATTCCAGGATGTAGAAATGATTCACGAACCAAAATATGGAATGGAAGTACTTGAAGATCCTTTCCTGGAAAAATCTGGCTGTTCTCAATTATCGCTTCTCAGTAATATACAATATGAAAAAGGTTTGCGAAAGGTCAGAAATTCACTGAAGGGAGAAGCTGCCGCTCAAAAGAAGTTTGAGAATGACATCGTTTTAAGTATTTTGGTGGGAAAAAAGACCAGTTAAGGGACAAAAAAGAGCCCGAATTGGGCTCTTAGCTGGGGGTGAAGGATTCGAACCTCCATATACAGATTCAGAGTCTGCTGTCCTGCCATTAGACGAACCCCCAATTATTTAATTGGGCTATATTTTACCAAATCACGTATAAAGTATCAAGGGATTTCTTTGGATGAAAATTAACTCAAATATCATCGCAAAAATACATCAGTTTAAGTTTTAACTGACAGCAAGGTAGAATCAAGATTAGAGTGAAAAATATGATTAAAAAAGGAGATATTAAATGGTGGAAAATTTCGAATTGAGTCCCGATAAGCTTTACAGAAAATGCGATCCCGACCAACTTGGTTTCAGAGATACCAGTGAAATTAAAGAAACTGTAAATATCGTTGGTCAGGATAGAGCTTCAAAAGCTATTGACCTGGGTATGAATATCTCCTATTCCGGTTACAATATTTTCGTTTTGGGTCCAACAGGGATGGGAAAACGCAAAATTGTCGAGGATTTCTTCAAAGAAAAAGCAAAATCTGACCCAACGCCTTCAGATTGGATTTATGTCAATGATTTTGATAATCCTGACAAACCAGATGCGATCGAATTGCCACCTGGCATAGGCACACAATATCAGAAGGACATTGAAGAACTTATAGAAGAGATGCAAACAGCAATGTCTGCTGCCTTTGAAAGTGAAGAATATCAAAACAGACGTCAGGCAGTCTTTGAATCATTCAAGGAAAATCAATCGCAATTATTTAATGAATTACAGGAAAAGGCTAACAAACAAAATTTAGCCATGATAAAGACCCCGTCTGGCATCGCCTTTGCCCCAAAGGATGAAGAGGGTGTCATGGACGCAGAAGAAGTTAATAAGCTGACAGAAGAAGATCGTGAAGAAATCAAAGAAAATATTGAAGATCTNCAAGGACAGCTCCAAAACATTTTACAACAAGTTCCAACTTGGCAAAGGGAAGCTCAAGAAGAAATTAAAAAATTAAACAAAGAAATGGCGAACTTTGCCATTGGTGGTCTGATTAATGAATTAATTGAAAAATACGAGGATTATGAAGAAATTGTATCCCATACAAAACAAATCCAGGATCAAGTTATAGAAAATGCAGATGCTTTCTTGCCAAACAACGGCGGAGAACCAACAAGCTTTCTTGAAGCAATATCTCAACGCGGCGATGCCCAAACTTCATTGATGGAAAAATTCAAAGTCAATGTTATTGTTTATAACAGCGATTCAGAGGGTGCACCGGTTATTTTTGAGAATAATCCCACCTATGCCAACCTCATTGGTAAGGTCGAGCATTTCGCCCAAATGGGGACGCTGAGAACTGATTTCAGGATGATAAAACCAGGGGCAATGCACAGGGCAAACGGCGGCTACCTGATATTAGATGCACGCAAGGTGCTTACCCAGCCCTACTCCTGGGAAGGCCTTAAGCGAGCATTGCAATCAAAAGAACTCGAAATCGAATCCTTAGGACAGGCGCTGAGTTTAATTTCAACAGTATCCCTGAGACCAGAAGCAATCCCTTTGGATCTAAAAATAGCCCTGGTCGGCGATCGTATGCTTTACTACCTGCTGCTGCAATATGATCCGGAATTTAGTGACCTTTTCAAAGTCGAAGCAGATTTTGAAACAGAGATAGAGTGGAATGAATCAAATCAACAACTTTATGCAAAATTGATTGCCTCAATCATAAATGAAGAAAAAACAAACATATTTGACAGTTCAGCTGTTGCAAGGTTAATTGAGCAAAATGCTCGAATAGCGAATGATACTGAACGATTGAACACCCGAATGCAAGATTTACGGGAACTTATCGTGGAGTCGGACTATTGGGCGAAACAAAACAACCGTGACACAGTAACAAAATCCGATGTACAAAAAGCTATTGACGCAAAGATAAAACGGGCAGACAGATTAAGAGAAAAAATTCAGGAATCAATACTGCGTGACATCAACTTGATCAGCACAAAAGGCGAAGAGGTAGGTCAAATCAATGGCTTATCCGTTTATGCCTTGGGGAACTTCATGTTTGGGAAGCCAACCCGGATAACGGCCCAAATCAGCCTTGGGAAGGGACAGGTCGTCGATATTGAACGTGAAGTTGAAATGGGCGGTCCAATTCACTCCAAAGGTGTTCTAATATTAGGAGGGTTTCTTAAAGGTCGTTATGCCCAGGATGTGCCGTTGAGCTTGTCAGCAAGCCTTGTTTTTGAACAATCTTACGGTGGTGTAGATGGTGACAGTGCTTCATCAACCGAGCTTTATGCCCTGTTAAGTCGAATCGCTGAAGTACCTCTCAAACAAAATCTTGCAGTGACGGGATCAGTCAATCAATTAGGCCAGATTCAGCCTATTGGTGGTGTTAACGAAAAAATTGAAGGATTTTATGACATTTGTAAAATGCGTGGGCTTACAGGAGACCAGGGAGTCTTGATCCCCAAAGCCAACGTTAAACACCTCATGTTAAGGCAGGATGTTATCGATTCTGTCAAAGCCGGAAAATTCCATGTATATCCCGTGGAGCACATTGATGAAGGTATAAGGATTCTAACAGGTACTGAAGCTGGAGAGTTACAAGAAGACGGCACCTATCCTGAGGGAACGATAAATGCGCTGGTCAAAGAAACCCTGGAAAAAATGGCAAATCGATTAACAGAATTTGGTAAAGGTAAAGGCAATCAAAGTGAGTGAGAAGCATCAACCCATTTGCGTTAAGAGAATTTTAGTTTCGCTGGATACTTCAACACACAGTTTTTCAGCTCTCAAGGCGGCAGTAGAATTAGCCCATCATTATGAAGCAAAATTGAAAGGCTTATTCATCCAGGATACTGCCTTGTTGAGACTGGCTGAAACACAATTGTTTTATGAAATCGGAGAATACACGGCAATTTCAAGAAAGATAACTGTCGATGGGCTGACCCACAGCATGATCGCTCAATCCCGGAGGATCATGAGGGTTTTTCAAAAATTAGTAGATCAGACCGGTGTGGAAGGGGAATTCCGGGTCTTAGATGGCAGCGTTGATGAAGTAATAGATCATGAATCAAAAAAATGCGATTTACTCGTGATAGGAAAGACTGGAACCAATCCAATGAAAAGACCCAGGCTGGGATCAACAGCAAGAGCTCTGATCCATCTTGGAAAGAAGTCGATCTTGCTTGTAGAGGAAGATGCCAATCTTGGTTATCCGATATTCGTTTTATTTGAGGATTCATCATTAAGCTGGACAAGTCTTGAAACAGCAAGGGAGCTGATGGGTCCCGGGGAAAAACTTACTGTTCTGCTGGAAGAATCTCCCATTGAAGAATTTACCAATATGAAGGAGAAAATAAGGGATTGGGCAAAGGAAAAGAAAATCAACATTTCATTCCAATCCTTCAAAGCAGAAACATTTGGCCGCTTTATTCAAAAAATCAAATTAGCAAAGACTGGATTATTTATCCTCCCCTATATGCTCAGTCCGCTGTATAAAGTCCTGGTTGAAAAGTATCTAAAAGAAATATCCCTGCCTATTTTATTGGTTCAGCAATCTGAATAATAAGACTAAAAATTTGTAGATCACTATTTCTTTACTTTTTCTGATCGCATTGCAACACTCTCTACCAAACCTATCCCCAACATCAATGAAAGTAAAGAACTGCCGCCATAACTGATAAAAGGTAAAGTGAGCCCTGTCACCGGAATAACATTCATATTTACCCCGATGTTTACTATTGATTGAAAAAATATGAGAATCCCAAATCCATAAGCAATCATTGATCCAAATGTATCTGGTGCATTCTGAGAGATTCGGAAACATCGAACAATTACTAAAACCAATAATCCTAAAGTCAGAACAGTCCCAATAAACCCAAATTCAGCGGCAAGAACACTGAATATAAAGTCTGTATGCCTGACTTTTAGAAATCGCAGCTGCACTTGGGAGGATTGATTATAGCCCTGTCCAAAAAATCCCCCGGTCCCAATGGTGATTAGGGCCTGGTCAACATTATAAGTTTCCCCATAACGGGCATCAGGATCTGGAAACAGAAAATTTGTGATCCGATCTCTTTGATAATCTTCCAGAAATGAGAAACCCGTCAGAGCACCAATCAGAATGACAAATAGAACCAAGCCTACTGCAATCAAAATATAGCGCATCCTGATCCCTGCAATCCATAAGAAAGACGCCCAGATAACCAGCAGAACGATGGTTGTACTCAGGTTGGGTTGTAGAAAAATCCAAATGACCAATCCACCAACCAGCAGTGCACTCCTCAATATCGTGGCGAATTTAAGGGTCCGATTTGACCGGTTAGCAAAGAAGTTCGACAATGAAAGGATAATTACAATCTTTGCCAGCTCAGCGGGTTGAATCAAGATTTGTCCAACCTCCAACCATCTAGCTGCACCAAATCTGGCTTCAGCAGTAAACACAAACAAAAGAAAAACCATTGTTACGATATAAAGCGGTTGAATGAGAGTCATCCAATATTTATAATCAATGGCAGCAACGACAAACAGAACAACCAGACTTATTCCTAAGAAGGTCGTTTGTCGACTTGCATGGTCGGCCAGTTCAATGTTCCCGGCAATAGAACTGCGAATAAGGGCAATTCCCAAAATAGAAAGGAACAACGCTGCACCAAACAACCAAAAGTCAAAATTTTGCCAGATGTTCCGTAAGTATTTCATAACAGCTTATCAATTCGAACCAATTAAAAACCCATTGAAATCAATCTCATTGGTAGGTAGGACATACCAACAAACAAGACTTTTTTAGCCAATTTCAAATTTTAATATCCTGACCATGGTTTCAAGCAAACTAAGGTTCCACTGAGGAATCTATTGCTTTCAATTCAAAATAGGCGTCAATTACCTGGCGCACGATTGGGGCTGCAAAGGTTGCGCCTTCTGTACCGTTGTAAATAAATGCCACAACCGCAATTTCTGCATCATCCCACGGCGCATACCCCACATACCACGCGTGAGAAGGCCAGGCGCCAAATTCACACATACCTTTTTCCTGGGCAACATTATCACAATATTCAGCCGTTCCTGTCTTACCTGCAGACTTATTGGTATCGTTTCTGAACAAGTCATCATGTCGATCGGTTTCATAGCGACTGGCTGTTCCTTCTGTCACCACCATCCGCATCCCCTGGTTCGCCAACTCAATGACCCATGGCTCCACTGTCTTGGTTTCTCCAGTTTCTACATTACCATCATAAAGGTTAATCACTGGATCTTCTGTAATATCCCATCGAACATTGGGGGTCATCTGCTGAACAACCCTGCCATCCTTATCGATAACCCTATCTAATAAAGTTACATCCATTAATTTTCCACCGTTGGCAATTGTTGAGATCGAATTTAATACCTGCAAGGGAGTCGCCAACACAAATCCCTGCCCAATCGCAGCAGTGTAGGTATCGCCGGTTGCCCAGTTTTCACCCAATGTCAAACGTTTCCAGGTTGGGTTGGGTACCAATCCGTCTTCTTCACCCGGTAATTCTATGCCTGACGGTGTCCCATAGCCCAGTGCTTGTGCATACTCACTCATCAACCATGGCCCTAACCCCCCATCGGGTACCTCATCCTGAAATCCACCAGCCACTTTGTGCCAGTAAATATTACAGGATAGTGCAATACCTTCCAAATAATTGACCATCCCATGTCCATTTCGATCCCAACAAACAAACTGCCGGGGAACTCCTGGATCATTTTCATAAAATCGCTGAACAACCGTAATCGTGCCCGGATCTTCAATTTCATACTCTGGCGTGACAACACCTTCATTCAACACGCCAAGTGCAGAAGTCATTTTATAAACAGAACCAGGCGGGTGTTCGGCTGAAACAGCATGATTAAACAAGGGACGCTGTGGGTCATTGCTCAGTTGTTCATAGTAGTAACCCGGAATAATCCTTTCCATACGATTATTTTCGTAATTTGGATAGGAAACTAATGCTAAAACCTCTCCTGTTTTAGGTTTCATAGCGATCACAACCCCATTATTTGAGATTGTTCGCCCTGAGAAATTGTTCCAGTATTCGAGCTCACTGATCAATGCCTCCCTTGCGATCGATTGCAGACGTGAATCAATCGTTAAATAAACGTCATCACCTGGAACAGGTTCAACAGGCTCCTCCAAATTTCGAAGATTTTCACCTGCCACATTTACTTCAACAACCTGGACGCCATTCCTTCCAGCGAGGATATCATTAAAGGATTGCTCCACACCTGCATATCCTACTTTGTCCCTGTTAGCTACAAATCCCTGTTCCACATAGAAATCTTCCAATGCCGCTGGGATTGGACCCAAAAAACCTATGATCTCTGATGTCAATTCACCCGTTGGGTAATGCCGGACCGAAGATATCTCAACATCAATACCAGGCCAATCTTCACTGTTTTCCATTACCACCATAGCCACGTCTTGAGAGACATCACATTTCAACGCTGTTGATTGGTATGGCCAGTTTGTCGTGGCAATATACACAATTTCAGAGATTCCCAAATCATTATAGCAAGGTGTAAAATTCCTGACTGCCTCTTCATCTGTCCCCCCCTGACTGACTGGCAAATCAATTAAACCAGATAATTCTCTGAAAATTTCCTGGATATCACCATCATCTTCTGGAAGATATCCTGGGGTCACAACAACATTATAAGAAGGGACATTCTGAGCAAGGATATATCCATTTCGATCATAGATCGTGCCCCGAACTGCAGGTTCATAAATAATTTGCGTCCGATTGTCATTGGCTTGAGCAACATAATCTTGACCCTGGATGATTTGAATATCAAACAGCCTGAGGACATAAAAGCCAAAAATCGTCCCAACTAATAGAAATAAAACTAAATAGCGCCAATTTTGAAATTTTTGGCTTCTTTGGGGGAAAACACTCATGTCTCCACCTCCAATGGATATATTCGCCCAACCAATTCGCTCACAATTGCATAAACCGGTAAGGCAAATATTAAATTCAGTAATAGACTTGGCAAAACAACCTGATCCAGGCTTACGCGCCATGGGATTGATGCGCCTGAAATTTGCAGTGAAAGGATATAAATCATATGTTGGTAAATTGTGCCAAAAAAAGTAACAATAAACATAGCAAAAATCGGGACTCGCCAGATTCGAACTTGTAATAGTTTTGAAATACTAACAACGCCAAGATAGCCTATAAGCGGTGCAAAATACGGCATTGCTGAAGTTAGACTAATTAGACCACCTGCAATGATTGTCCATAACCACACATTCTTAAACTGTGGTTGCAAAGACCATGCAGCCAGTAATAATAAAATGACATCTGCTGTCCCAGAAATCAATGTGGTCTGAGAGAAAACAGCATTTTGCAAAGTATAAAATACCACAAGTGACAGTGCACACACAAGGTGGGAAATCAAGTTTATGGCTCCGGGATCAAGGGCGATATGTCAATTGATTCAAAATTATCAATGACCAAAACAGCATTAATACTCTCAAAGTCAACAATCGGTTGAACGGATGCTGTCTGAAAAAGAGCATTTTCTCTACGCTGGGTAGACAAAACCTGTCCCACAAAAATATTAGGGGGATAATTCCCGCCCAATCCTGAGGTAAGGACAACATCTCCCGGTTCAACAATTTCATCAAGGGGAATCATATCCAATGTCAGGTCGCCAGTTAATGAACCTAGCAATTGCGCTTCAATTTCTGCTGATTGCAGCCGGATATTAACCACTGACGTGGAATCTGTGATCAACTTCACCCGGGACGCACTGGCAATTACTGCATCAACTCTGCCAACCAAACCCTGTTGTGTAACAATAGGCATTCCATAACGTATGCCATCCTCAGTTCCCTTGTCAATAATGATATATTGGAGAAAAGGGCTAATTTCTCGACCAATAACTGTCGCAGCGATATATTCATATTGTGGATTTGTCCTGCCAAAATCCAATAAAGCGAAACATACTTGTGCTTCACCGAGACGCTCTTCCAACTCTATTAATTGCGTTTGAAGTTGTGTCACCTGGGATTCAAGGACTGTATTTTGCTCTCTTAATTGAACGACATCACTTGGGGTCGTCAAAAAATCTCTTGCTGATAGGTATCGCACAGATAACCATCGTTGTAAAGAAATTAATGGGTTCAAGGATAGGTTGAAAACAGGTGTTAAGTAACCGCTCAGCGCGAGAAACAAGAAACCACTGACCACAATAAAAATTACAATTGTCTGAATATTTTTAGAATTTAAGAACTTCATAATCGGCCGATCCCCTGATCAAACTTTTGATAAATGAATATTTTATGGAAGATTCGNTCAAAATCAGGATAGGGTGCGTTTTACAGGTTCTCTCTCTAAACCAACCAAAAAACTTGAATACTCATCGATATTCTCCAAAATAATGCCACACCCCCTTGCGACGCAAGTCATAGGATCCTCTGCCACCCAAACCCGGACTCTTAAATCCGAAGACAACCTTTCAGCTAAATTCGTCAATTGGGAACTTCCTCCAGCTAAACAAATACCGTTATCAATTAAGTCTGATAGAATTTCCGGCGGTGCTTCATCCAAAGCATCTCGTATTGTTTTGACAATAACCCCAATCGATCCCGACATAGCCTCTCGAATTTCAACAGATGAAATTTCAATAGCTTCCGGCAAACCGGTAACAAGGTTTCGTCCCCGCACATCGATTGTTCTCTCTTCTTTCATAGGAAAGGCAGAGCCAATCGCAATCTTGACTTTCTCTGCCATCCGTTCTCCAATAAACAGGTTGTACTTATTTCGAACGTAATTAATAATATCCTGATCCAACTCATCGCCGGCAACCCTTAAGGAACGAGAAACAACAATCCCCCCTACAGCAACGGCTGCTACCTCTGTTGTACCGCCGCCGATATCAACCACCATCGTCCCTGTTATGCCATTGACAGGCAATCCAGCGCCAATTGCTGCGGCGCTTGGCTCAGCAACCATATGTACTTCTCGTGCGCCTGCTGCCATAGCAGCATCAAACACAGCCCGNTTTTCAACTTCAGTTGCACCTGAAGGGATTCCAACAACAACTCTCGGTTTTGGTAATGGAACAATACTTTGTTGATGGGCTTTTCCAATGAAATATTCCAACATCGCCTGTGTTATTTCATAATCCGAAATTACACCATCACGAAGAGGACGTAATGCAACGACATTTGCCGGTGTTCTGCCCACCATGGCTTTTGCTTGAGCACCTATGGCAATTGGCTCCCGAGTTCTTTTATCAACAGCAACCCACGAAGGCTCGTTAATAACGATACCTTTACCACGGATGTTGATGATTGTATTTGCTGTACCTAAATCAATGCCAATGTCTAGGGAAAATAAACCCCAAAACCAATTAAGGGGTGAAAAAGCCAATGCGATTCTCCTTATTAAACAGGATTGGTAACATAAAAATTACCAATAAATCATNAAAAATTATACCATGCGATAAATTTTTTTATTTTTTTCTGACAAAAAAGTTTACCTTTGTAAGGTGAACATGTCAATTATCCTTATGGTTTTATTATAATAAGAAAATAATAACAATTAAAATCAAAACATATCCCATAGAAATTATAACTGGTAAGTTAAGAAATTCGAATAATATCAACCATCTGATTAATTAAAAGATAATTGGCTACAAGTAAAATTGAGATGAAAGTTCTAAAAGTTATGGCGTGTCCAATTAGATATCTATTTTTCGATCACACAATAATTCTTATCTATCAAACAAAATATATTAATAAATTGATTTCCTAACCCCTCGGTACATCATATGGCTATCTAAAATATATTTTGGGCTTTCCAATGCAGATTTTATATTTTCTCCCTCCATGATCCTAAAAGTCAAAACGCCTTGCCTGGAGAGTTTTTCCTCCAAGTCAGAAGCATCAGTCTCCCCACCGAAGCTGCTTTGATCAATTAATATGACAACCGGTATTAATCCCCTTTGAATAAGATCCATCACAACGGTCATTAATTTATCATCCGTTGAAGGAGTAATCAAAATCATTGTTGTGCCACGTGCCATGTGTATGATTTGATTGCTGACCAGATGCCAAAAGGGTGTGGTCCCTTCTGCCCTTATCACGGCTAGTGTTTCAAGGATTTTCCCCAACTGGCGTTCACCTTTTTCAGCAGGTAAGATCGAGAAATTTTGTCCAGCTGAGACCAAACCAACCTCCCTGTTCTGCTGAATGTAATATTTTGCCAAAGATGCTGCAATTGAAACTGCATATTCTTCTGTATCAGGGGGGAGTAAGTAATCAGGTGCCTTTTTTATCCAGGAATATTTCACCCACCAGTATTCCCGTGTGACGAAAGCTTGTTCTTTATCAGCTTTTACATGCATATCAGACTGGGCATCTAAGAAAATCCAAACCTCAGCTAAAGGGTCTTTCTCAAATTCCTTTACGATCAATTTTTGTTTTCTGGCAGAAGACGGCCAATGAATCCGTTTTAATGGATCTCCAGGGACAAACTCTCGTACACCAGCTGCGTAAGGTGTCACTTCAAGTGTCTTCTGTCTTACCGCTCTCCCTCCCGGAAGCGTCCCAAAAGGTGCTGGAAACCCTTGAATATCCACAGTATGGGGAATGACCAATAACCTTGCATTCGATTTAATCATTTTTCTAACAAGAAATAATCCAAAAATATCTCCTGATTCAACCATAGTGGGACTGAGGCTAAACCAACCTCGATTTTCTAATAATGAATAAGCCAGATAAGCATTCGTTTGATGTGCGCCTAACCATGTAATCACCCGTGAACCTGCAACACCCGAGAGCTGCGTTTTATCTGTAATTTTCAGCCAAATTTTTGGGATAATTGACTGATTATTAACCTCAAAATTTTCATTGAATATCTCTCCGACTTGTTTGCGGGACATTCGAGACCTTCTTGAAACATTTACACCAATAAGGGAAATCCCAGCCCAAATTCCATTTACGATCAAAATAATCAGTAAAGTGACACCTAATCGGCTGTATATAGGATTATTAGATAATTGGGGGATTTGGGTAAGAATAAAGCTCAGGATGATTAATCCGACAATCCACCAAAAGGATTTCCCTAACTTGATCAAGCCCCGTCACCTCCGAACTCGCCACCAGGGATGGGCAATGTTTCCAAAATCTCTCTCACAATTTTTTCAGAGCTGATATCCGTCAACCTGGCAGCAGGACCTACTACAACACGATGGGGCAAGATGTAGGGTGCTAAAAATTTAATATCATCTGGCAGTACGTAATCCCGTCCATCGAGAGCTGCCCGAGCCTGCCCGGCACGAAATAATCCTAAACTTCCCCTTGGGCTGGCGCCTAAAAAGACTTCCGGATGCTCTCTCGTTTTTCTAACGATCTCAACAATATATCGCTTAACAGGGTCAGAGACGTGTACATGTTTTATCGCTTCCTGAGCATATAAAATCTCATCCGCATCAAGGACCGGTTCTAATTCCACGATGGGATGTACCAATCTTTGCTGTTCAAGAATTTTTATCTCATTACTCAAGGAGGTGTATCCTAAATCAATCCGCATCAAAAATCGATCTAATTGCGCTTCCGGGAGCGGAAAAGTTCCCTCATATTCAATAGGGTTTTGAGTTGCCATTACCATAAACGGCGCTGGCAGACCGTAGGTTGTCCCGTCCACAGTGATCTGCCGCTCCTCCATCGCTTCCAACAACGCTGATTGCGTTTTGGGCGTTGCCCGATTAATCTCATCCGCCAAGACAATTTGCACCATCAAGGGTCCGGGACGATATTCAAATTCCCGAGTATTCTGATTATAAATTGATACACCTGTGACATCACTTGGCAGCATATCAGGCGTGAATTGGATTCGTTTAAAACTGCAACCCAGGGACTTAGCCAAACTCCTCGCTAACATCGTTTTACCAACACCCGGCACATCCTCAATAAGAATATGCCCCTGGCTTAGGAAGGCAATAAGCGTTAAAGAAATCGTCTTTTCTTTTCCAATTATCACACTATTGAGATTAGTTTTGAGCTTGTACCCCAGTTTTAATACTTGAGAAATATCTGCCGGCATAATAAAACTCCTGATAAATTCTTTTTATATGGATCATTACAACGTGATTTATAACACTTATTTTATCGCAATTCCCCAAATTCAATCAAAATTGGTGGAAGATTTCTGGGAGAGAAACCTTAAATACTTAATGATAAAATTGATGACAGTAATAAAAAAAATCTCAATACGCGATTGAAAGGCTTGTATGAATGAGTGAAGCATTAAATCTTTATCGACTTCAAAGTTTAGATACAAAAATCGACCACACAAAAGCCCGGCTGTTAGAAATTGAGAAAAAATTGAGTGATGATTCTCGGATTAAGCGTGCTCAGAAAAATTTTGGGAAAGCAGAAGCAGAAGCGAAACAAATTCGTATCAAACTCAACCAAATCGTAGATAAAGTAGAAGCACAACGGATTAAACGAAAAACAACCCAGGCAGCACTCTATGGTGGGAATATCAAGAATCCAAAAGAGTTGCAGGATCTCCAAATGGAGTCCCAAGCCTTGATGCGATACATCAACCAGTTGGAGGATGAGCAGTTAGAAGCGATGATAGAATATGAATCCGCAGAGAATGCGGAACAACAAGCTTCAAAAGATCTGACACAAATAAAGGGGACGGTTGCAGAAGAGAATGCTTCGCTGCTGGGCGAGAAAAACAAATTAGAAGCAGATATGGAAAGATTAATCAGAGAAAAAGAAGCCGTACTCCAATCTATCTCACAAAAGTCATTAAGTCTTTATCAGGGCTTGCGAAAATCAAAACACGGGATTGCAGTAGCAGCTGTTTCAGAGGGTGGCTGCAGCATTTGTGGTCAATCCTTATCACCGGCTGATCTTCAATCTATTAGGGTATCAAACAGGCTGGTGTTTTGTCCGAATTGCGGGAGAATTTTATTCAAAGAATAAATTCAATTTATACTTCGTAATACAGCAACCAGGATCGAACCAAGGACCTGAAGGAGGATCAATAAAATTAATGGGCTCAAATCGATTCCACTAACCGTTGGCAGTCTCTTTCTGATTGGTGTTAACATGGGCTCAACAATTTGCCCCAGTACTCGTTGAACAGGATGGTACGGGCTCAGAAAATAACTTAACAGGGAGTGAATAAAAATTATAAGAGTCAGCACCCTCACAGTTATATTGANAAAAGTAATTAATATTCCCAAAAGTCCTCCAAAAAAAATGAAAAAATTGCAGCTTTTTTAAGATCTGGGACCAAATATTTCAGTCCCGATTCTAACCATCGTTGCACCCTCTTCGACTGCCACAGGAAAATCAAAGCTTGTTCCAATGGATAATTCATCCCATTGAGTATCAGGAATGTGTATTTGTAAAAATCTTTGTAAACGAGTAAGTTTTCTGTAGATTGGTCGGGTTCTTTCAGGGTCTTCGANCAAAGGCGGCATGGTCATTAATCCCTGGACTTGTAAATTCTTGTAACTTGATATTTTCTTGAAGTCTCCCAATAANTTNTCCCAGGCTTCATCATCGGAAGCCTCCCAACCATACTTACTCTCCTCACCACTTAAATTTACTTCAATCAATACCGGCAGAACTCGATTGTATTCTCCTGCATACCTATTCAAATATCTGGCAATTTTTAATCTGTCAAGTGAATGCACCATATCAAAATATTTGATAACGGTTTCTGATTTACGGCTTTGAATATGTCCAATCATATGCCATTCGATATTTTCATCAGACTCCACTGATTTGATTTTCTCAGCTGCCTGTTCAGGATAATTTTCACCAAAACGGTGAATACCTGCTTGGACACCAGCGAGGATCACTTCCAATGGCATCAATTTTGTCACTGCTATGACCTTAACTTTAGAGTCGTCTCTGCCAGCCTTTTGCGCAGAATCTGCAATCTGGTTTATTACCGAAAGAAAATTGTCTTTAATTTTTTCCACCAGAGCTTCGTCAACCAATTTACCCATTATTTCGTCCCTCCCAGCTTAATTATCCACGAGACTCATCAATACCCCAAACCGGCCTGTCTGACCCTTTTCTCCACGATGTGAAAACCAATCATCAAGGTTTTGGGCAGTACATAATCCAACAGTCTCAATATTATTTACGCCAGAATCTTGAAGAGTAGATCGGTTGGCCTCCCATAAATCAAGATATAAATGATCCTTTTCATAATTAAAGAACTTTTCAGCACGGCTGCTAAAACTTTTTAGAAAAGCCTCAAAAACCTCTTCTCCAACCTGGTAACATGATGGACAAATTGAAGGCCCTATACCCGCCCGAATATCTTGAGGGTTTGTTCCGTATTTTTCAGTCATTTTTTCAACAGCAACACGTGATATTTGTTGAGAGGTGCCCTGCCATCCAGCATGAACAATGCCAATCACCCCGTTTTCAGGATCAGCTAACAGGATTGGCACACAATCAGCGAACCGCATAAACAAGGTGACATCAGGTTTATCCGTCAAAATCCCATCAGCTCTTTGGAAGCCCGAATCAAAATCTCTCGGTCCATCTGCACAAATGATATTGGTTCCATGCACTTGCCAAACATCAAATCGAGAATTGTAATTGAAACCTAAAACTTCAAAGGTTTTTTGATGATTTTTAAGGACATCACTCTGGCAATCTCCAACGGTCCCGCCAAAGTTTAAACTTTGAAATGGTTTTTTACTAAAGCCGCCTCGCCTGGTTAATACTGCATGAAAAATTGGTAAATCATCAAAGATTGAGAATTGAAAATACCTCAAACCTTGCTTATCAATAAAACACATTTCCTAAAGCACTTTCGTGGAGGAAATTTGTTCAACAATCGCATATTTTAACATCATTTCGTGCCGGTTTTCTTGAACAGATTCTTCCAGGTATGGAAAACCAAACCATGCTGTCCCAAAACCAAAACACAATCCGGTGAAAACCCTCAAAATCGGTGTGCTTTCCCGTAAAGGCAGCCAATTAAAGATTCCAAATCCAGTCTGGCTTAATAATTGTGAAAAACCATCCAGTCCAATTGGCCCTAAACCTATCAATATCCATAAGTACCAAGGTAGTGGTTTAATTCTCTTGCCTGTGAGACTGAATAATATACCAAATATTAAGATTGCCCCATAAATTGCCATATCGCGTTGACAGAGTGCCATTTTATAACCCATTTCCTCATTTCCTAGGAAATTTCTTGCGCTTTGAATGTCCTGCTCATCAAATCCAGTCGCCTGGCCATAAGTTATCACTCCTTCAACGTCAGCCAGGGTTCTTGGGTAATATAGCTGCTCACCAAAAAGAAAAAATGATCGATAAGCAAGCTGATGACATAAGGGACTATAAACTTTATAAATCACCCTAGCAGGCCTTTCCCAACCCACTTTCATAAAGGTTGGG
>P_1C_Sed_1_UnCtyDRAFT_1000008_pt1 | contig 27437 bp, 25 predicted proteins | sample Pon1CUnioCityCA_6_FD_11282 | JGI IMG/M metagenome (IMG submission 11282) | reverse complement strand
GCCAAATCCAGCCACACCTTGCAGGAAAGCACTGAAGGCCCAGGCCAGCAGGAGGAGCTGCATCGTCGGCTCGGCCGTCAGCCGGGCGATACCCCGGCCTATGACGGCAATGGCTCCGGCCTCGTCCACAACACGGTAGAGCACCAAGGCCATCCAGATAATATACAGGACATAGAGGGTAAGGAGAATGCCCCGCAACTGGGAGATGAGCAAAAGCTCAGGGCCCGCGCCAAAGGCAAGCCAGGCCACGATCATGGCAACCAGCCAGCCCACAGGGCCTGCCTTCTTGCCCCCCCAGCGAAGGCCTACCATCAGGACCAGGACGACAGCGATAGGCAGAAAGGCCAACAACCAGGTCAGTAGATTCATCGGTGGTGTCTGCATGATCACTCAATTCTTCAGGATGCGCTGTCCAGCCCGTCCATCGCCTGCTCAAGGTCGGCGATGATGTCCTCCACAGCCTCAATGCCCACGCTCAGGCGCACCAGGCCAGCGCCTATGCCAATCGCCTGCCGCACCTCGGGCGCTACCTGGCGGTGTGAAGAATGGGCCGGATAGAGGGTCAGGCTGTAGACATCGCCCAGGGTCGTGGCCGGCAGGACCAGCTCCAGGGCCTCCATGAAGCAAAAGACCTCTGCCTGACCCGCGTCGCGCAGGTCAAAGCTCATCATGCCGCCAAAACCCCGCCCTTCGAAGAGACGGGCAGCGACTACGTGCTGCGGATGCCCCGGCAGCCCGGGGTAGTGCACCCGGGCGACGGCAGGCTGTCCATCCAGCCACTCGGCCACCACCTGGGCGTTCTGGCAGTGCTGGCGCATCCGCAGCGGCAGAGTCTTTATGCCGCGCAGCGCCAGCCATGCCTGCTGCGGTCCCAAGTTGGCGCCCAACAGCTTCTGCCGCTCTCGCAGATCATGGCCCCTCTCTGCACTGCAGGCCACCACCCCAGCCATCACGTCTCCATGGCCCGCCAGGTACTTTGTTGCCGAGTGCACGGCATAGTCAGCGCCATGCACCAGCGGGCGGCACAGATAGGGCGAGGCAAAGGTCGCATCCACGATCAGGGCAGCACCAACGGAGCGAGCCAACTCTGACAGCACAGGCAGGTCCGCGACTTTCATCAGCGGGTTGGAGATGATCTCGCAGAGTATGGCCGCGGGCTGATCGTCAGCTACGGCGCGCCCAACAGAGTCCAGATCGGTGATATCCACAAAGCGCACGCGGACCCCAAGCTCGACAAAGGTGCGCTCCAGTAGGGCATAGGATGCGCCATATAGGTCGGCTGCGGCAACCACCGCACTGCCGGTGCGCACGCCCGCCCCCATCAGGGCCGCGTGGACTGCCCCCATGCCCGAGGCAAAGGCCACTGCGTCCTCGCCACCCTCCAGCACTGCTACGGCTTGCTCAAAGGCGCTCACAGTGGGGCTGCCGTAACGCGGGTAGACAAAGCCAGCCCTCTCGCCGCCAAAGACGCCATCGAGGTCCGCCATGTCATCGTACAAATACCCTACCGAGTAGTGGACGGGGGTGCTCACAGGCGTGAAATCGGGCCGGGGAGCGCGCTCGCCGGCGTGGACCGCCTGTGTGAAGATACTCCTGTCTTCAGGCATCNTTCAGTTCCTTTCCCAGNGCTGCGGCAATCGCATGCGCCGGATACTAGCCAAAGCGCCCGGTAATATAATCCTCGGTGCGGGCCTCNGCAGGCCGGGTGAAGATCTTTTCACCCGGGCCGACCTCCACCAACTCGCCCCCCAGCATAAAGGCGGCGATATCGGCCACCCGCGCGGCCTGTTGCACGCTATGGGGCACCANGACAACGGTATACTCCTTCTTTAGCTCCTGCAATGAAAACTCGACCTTGGCAGTCGACAGCGGGTCCAATCCGGAGGTGGGATTGTCCAGCAGGATGACTTCGGGCTCCAGGGCCAGGGTGCGCGCGATACACAGCCGCTGCTGTTGCCCGCCCGACAGGCGCATGGCCGGTTCGTGGAGTCGATCCTTGACCTCATTCCACAAGGCCGCCTGGCGCAGGCTGCGTTCCACCAGCTGATTCAGGTGCCCCGACCGGCCCTCGCCCCGCATCCGGGGGCCGTAGGTCACATTGTCATAGATCGTCAGCGGCAGCGGGATGGGCAGGGCAAAGACCATGCCCACGCGCCGCCGCAACTCTATCACGTCTACCCCGGGTGCGTAGACATCCTGCCCATCGAGCAAGATGCGCCCGCTTAACTCCGTGGGCTCGTTCTCGTTCAGATCGTTCAGCCGGTTCAGGCAGCGCAGCAGGGTGCTCTTGCCGGCATGCGAGGGGCCAAAGACAACGGTGATCCGGTTGGCCGGGATGTCGAGGGTGATCCCCCTCAGCGCGGCGAGATCACCGAACCGGTAGACCAGGTTCTGAACTGAGAACTTGGCTACCATTGTCGCCTCCGGCGAAAGCGGCTGCGGATGATCGTAGCGACGAGATTCATGCCCAGCACCATCACCAAAAGCACCAGCGCCGTCCCATACTGCATCTCCAGGGGCATGCCAGGCACTTGCGTGGAGATGACATATAGGTGATAAGGTAGGGCCATCGTCTGGTCGAGAGGGCTACTGGGCAGTTGGGGCAGATAAAAGGCGGCTACCGTAAACAGGATGGGAGCCGTCTCACCGGCTGCGCGCTCCAGGCCGAGGATGACGCCGGTGAGGATGCCAGGGATGGCATTGGGCAGCACCACCTCGCGCACCGTCTGCCAGCGCGTCGCGCCCAGGCTGTGGCTCACCACGCGAAAGCGCTGTGGAACCGTGAGCAGTGCCTCCTCCGCGGTAGAGATCACGACCGGCATGGTCATCAAGCCCAGGGTCAGGCTGCCGGCTACGATGCTGGTGCCCAACCCCAAAAAGAGCACAAACAGGCCCAAGCCGAACAGCCCGTATACCACCGACGGGATGCCAGCGAGGTTGACAATGGCCATGCGGATGGCGCGGGTCAACCACGTATCGCGCGCGTACTCGGCGAGGTATATCGCCGCACCCACCGAGATAGGGATACTGGCTATGGCAGTGCCGACGGTCAGCACCACCGTGCCGATCACGGCCGGCAGGATGCCGCCAGCCTTCATCCCCTCGCGCGGAAAGTCAAACAAAAAGTCCCAGCTTATGGCCCCGATGCCCTGGACGACGATGTAGGCCACCACCAAGACGATTGGCACCACGACGATCACTGCCAAGCCTGTCAGCACCGCGAATGCGACCTTTTGACTCGTCTGACGCGACATCGAATACCTACTCTCAGCAGCCCTCAGGATACCTGGACCAGCGTCGACAACTGCTGCACAGCCTCGTCGACGGCTGCTGCGCGCTCAAGGGACAGCTTGATAGCGCCCTGGGGACAAACTCCCACGCAACGCCCACAGCCCCGGCAGGCATCGTCTATGACTGCCAAGCCGTCGACCAAATGGATGGCATCCACAAAGCAAACGCCTTCTGTACAAGTGCCACAGCCCACGCACTCCTCATCGATGTGCAGCACTACCCCGGGCATGCCCATGGTCTTGGCACCGATCTCTGGCGCCAGATCGGGCAGCATGCGCCACAGGCAACAGCATGGGCAGCAGTGACAGATCGTCATCAGCTTATCCCCGGGACCTATGCCCAGCCAGATCGTATCCAACTTGTTTCGACCGATGAGGTGTACCAGCCCTGCTTCGCGGCAGCGACGGACGTGCTCGAGCGCCTCTGCCTTGGTGACTGGCCGCCCAAGCTTGGGATTGATGCCCAAAGCCGCCTCACCCAGGAAAAGGCACCCCAGATCGATGGGATAATCCTCACAATGGCTGGCATCGCGACAGATGCAGCGATCCATGATCCAGTGGGTTCTGGCCTCTTTGATAAAGTGCTCCACCACGCTGGACGGCAGGACCATCTCCTCAGGCAGGTCGACCGGCTCGTCGATCTGGATCACGGTGTCCGTCCGGAACGCATCATCGCTGGGCAAGTAGATGAGATAATCGCCCTCGAAAAGCCAGCGGTCGATGATGCTACCGAGCAGCGGTAGATGGGTTGCCCTCGCCGCCAGCGCGCGGCTCGGGAATGCCATCTTGAGCAGGGTCACGATCCACTGCGGCCGGCTCATGGCCTGGCAATCCAATGCAGTGTCGTGAGCATTATGCAATCTGCGCGCCTTCGCCCCAGCAGTGTCATCCCATCAACCGCCCGCCGCGCCGCGGGCCTCCCTTGACTACCACCGCCGAAGCAATAGCATTGATGATAAAGGTCACCACGAACAGTAGAATACCCACGGCAAAGAGCACGTGATAGTGGGTGCTTCCCTGGGCCACCTCTCCCATCTCGGCGGCAATGGTGGCGGTCATGGTCCGTGCCGGGAGGAATAGCGCGTACCACTCGCGTGGGATGCGCGCCGCGTTGCCTGTCACCATCATCACCGCCATCGTCTCGCCGATGGCCCGGCCGATGCCCAGCATCACGGCGATGATCACCCCTGAACGTGCCGCCGGCAGGATCACACGCCAGATGGTCTGCCAGTGCGTGGCCCCCATGGCCAGGGCCCCATCCCGGTACCCCTTGGGCACGGCGTCGATGGCATCCTCCGCCACACTGATGATGGTCGGCAACGCCATATAGGCCAGCATCAACGAGCCGGTAAACGCGGTCAGCCCGGTTGGAATATCCAACGCCTCGCGCATCAGCGGCGCCACGGCTACCATGCCCAGAAAGCCGAGTACCACCGAGGGGATGCCAGCCAGGACCTCGATCAAAGGCTTGAGGATCTCGCGCAGCCAATTTGGCGCAAGCTCGCGGATAAATACGGCGGTCGCCAGCCCCAGCGGGAGGGCAATGACCACGGATCCAGCAGTGACCAGCAATGACCCGAGGATCAGGGGCATGGTGCCAAAGAGATCCTCGTTCGGGTACCACCGCTGCCCAAAGAGGTTGCCCAGGCTCACCTCCCAGAAAGCGGGAGCGCCCTCCTTGAGCAAAAAGAGGAAGATGAGGGCCACGAAAAAGATGGCCGAGAAACCCGCGGCGCGGATCAACACCGTGATCAAAGCCTCGCGCCGCCCTCCCCTAGATTGCTTCATCGCCCAACCTTTCCTGTACCATGGTACGCACCCTACTGAAGAGGCACAAATCCCAACTCCAGAACAATGGCCTGTCCCTCGGGACCCAAGATCCAGTTGAGATATTCTGCAACCGCGCCCTGGGGCTCGCCCGCAGTGTAGATATAGAGCCCGCGGGCAATCGGATAGCTGCCATCCTTGACGGTCTCGACCGTAGGCATCACGTAGGGCTCATCGACTGCAGGCGCAACACCCAGCACTTTTTGATCATCGGTAACATACCCCAGACCGTCATAGCCGATGGCATTGGGGTTGTCGCGCACCTCTGCCGATATACCCTCAGACGAAGGCATCAACAGCGTGTCGGGAGAGAAGAGGGTTCCGTCGTCCTCGTCGCCCTGCCGCACCACCTGCTCGAGGAAAAAGACATGGGTGCCGCTATTTGACTCTCGAGAGAGTAAGACGATGGGCCGGTCCTCGCCACCGACATCACGCCAGTTGGTGATCTCGCCCGAGAAGATCGCTGAAAGCTGAGGGATCGTCAGCCCCTGGACCGGGTTGCTGGGGTGTACGACAATGGCGATCGCATCCCCAGCCACGACATGCTCCACCGGCTCGATCCCATTGGCCTCCGCCTGGGCGCGCTCCTCCCCTTTGATCTGCCGCGAGGCATTTGCCATGTCGACGGTGCCGTTGATCAGCGAGGCAATGCCGGTCCCCGACCCTCCGCCGGTGACCGCCACCTGCACTTCAGGCGCGACCTGCTGGTACGCTTCGGCCCAGGCCAGCGCCACATTGACCAAGGTATCGGAGCCCTTGTTCTGGATGCTGGTTGCCAGGCCTGGTTCTGCCGTCCCCTCTCCTTCCTCCTGGACCGCAGGACCACAAGCGACCAGCAGGAGCAGGAGTAGCAGCAGAGCCACAGAAACGCTCCGTCGGATCGGCCCGCTCCATGGGATCGGTCCTATGCATATGGTGGGCATCCTCTTCACAGTCCACTCCGCCCCGCCGATTTGGGCACCAGCCGCTGGGATTATAACACCTACTGCCCGGACGGTCAAAACACCCCTTTGACTTTCGCCCCCTCTTCTGCTACAATGGCCGCGCTAGAATCCCGCCGTGAGCGATGCACATTCTCGTCCAGCGGGTACAAGGAGGCGGCGCCGTGGAACACCCCGAAAAGATGACAGTGCGCGATCTGCAACTGTTCTATGGCGATTTCCAGGCATTAAAAGGCATTTCGCTGGCTGTCAAGGAACGGCAGATCACGGCGCTGATCGGACCGTCCGGCTGCGGCAAGAGCACCTTCTTGCGCTGCCTCAATCGCATGAACGACACCATCGCCAGCGCACGCATCACGGGAGATGTGCTGCTGGANGGCGAGAATATCTATGCCGCGGACTTTGACGTGGTGAATCTCCGGCAGCGTGTGGGCATGGTCTTCCAACGCCCCAACCCCTTTCCTCAGTCTGTTTTCGACAATGTGGCATTTGGGCCCAGAGTGCTGGGCATGCACAAGGCCCGCAGCCTGGACGAGATTGTGCGCGAGAGCCTGGAGGGTGCAACTCTCTGGGGAGAGGTCAAGGGGACGCTAAAGCAGCCTGCGCTGGAACTGAACGCCGGTCAGCAACAGCGACTGTGTATCGCCAGAGTGCTGGCCGTTGAGCCGGAAGTGATCCTTATGGACGAGCCCTGCTCCGCGCTGGATCCCGAGGCGACTTTGGCCATCGAGGACCTGATGCGCCGGTTGGAGGAGCACTATACCATCGTCATCGTCACACACAATATGCAGCAGGCTGCCCGCGCCTCGGACTGGACCGGGTTCTTCTGGCTTGGGGAGCTGATCGAGTACGGACCCACTGAGCAGGTTTTCACCACCCCTCAAGAGGAGCTGACAGAGGACTATATCACCGGGCGTGCGGGCTAGGGGTTACTGCCAGCCAGTGCGCGTCTACCCCACCAGATAGCATTCAGGAGACAGAGTCGGCCCAGTCGTTCTCCAGCGCCAGCCACCGCTTGGCGGCATCGGGCAACTTGGTCAGCGAAGCACGCACAAGCGTACATTCGGGCAGCGAGTCGAGGAACATCGGCCCGTACGACTTTGTCAGCAGCCGCTTGTCCAGGATCACTACCACACCCCGGTCGGTCTTGGTGCGGATCAGCCGGCCAAAGCCCTGCCGGAAGCGCAGGATCGTCTCCGGAATGGCGTACTCGGCAAAGGGGTTGTCGAAACCCTCGGCGCGAGCAGCATAGATGGGATCATCTGGCACGGTAAAGGGCAGCCGGGCGATAACCAGCACACTGAGCGCCGACCCCACTACGTCTACTCCCTCCCAAAAGCTGCGCGTGCCCATCAGAACCGACTTGGGCGTCGTGCGGAAATTCTCCAACAGCTGTACCCGGGAGATGCCCGCACCCTGTTGGTACACGGCGATACCATCATCGGCCAGGGGCTGCGTGATGGCCCCTGCCGTGGCCCGAAGCTGGCTGTATGAGGTAAAGAGCACCAGTGCCCGGCCCTCGGTAGCACGGCACAGGGCAAACAGGGCTTGTTCCACCGTCTTCTGAAAGTAGGGCTGGTTGGGCTCCGGAATATCCACCGGCAGATAGAGCAGCGTGGAGCTCTTGTAATCAAAGGGAGAACCCACTGCCAACTCGTCGGCCTCCCAGGCGCTCAGCCTCTCGCGCAGAAAGTCAAAGCGACTCTCGGTAGTTAGTGTCGCCGAGGTAAGAATGACCGACTCCTTGGCGTGAAACAGATGCCGTTCCACCAAGCTGCCCACGTGCAGAGGTGCGGCATGGAGGGTCACCCGTTCATCCCGGGGCGAGAGATCGGCCCAGTAGATCTCGGCAGAGGTGGGCTCGGCAATACAGGCATTGACATGCTCCCGAAGCTCCGCCAGGCGTGTAGCATACCCGACGCAATCCTGCACCATTCCCTCAAGTCCGGTGATGTCGAATGACTCCAGCTGCTCGAGGCCGCCACAGAGTTGCTCCAAGTCGCCGACAACCGAATGTAGCCGGGAGGAGAGATTGTCCCAAGTAATCTCGATCTGATCCCACGCCGGCTGGATGCGCAAACCGCTGGTGATGCGCAGACGCTGGCTGTACTGCCCGCGCTGCGGACTGTACTCCTGCAAAAAGCCGCCCAGCACGTTAAAGAAGGCGTTGAGACCGGTCAGGGCTGACTCGATCTGCCGCTGCATACCGTCTATGTGGCTTTCCAGGGTGGCCCACTCCTGAGGGGGAATCTTGCCGCGACACTGCGCCAGCACATCACCCAAGAAACCAGCATATTTGCGCACGCCTACAGGGCGGGCCAACTCGTTCAGGACTCGCTCAAAGTGCCGCTGGTCGGCCTGGAAGCTTAGTTGGCGGGTCACGTTTGCTTCCAGGTGATGCGCCTCATCGACAATAAGGTACCGGTACTCGGGGAGGACCCGATTCTCCACCGCCACGTCAGAGAGCAAAAGAGCGTGATTTACTATGATCAGATGCGCGCGCTCCGCTGCGCGCCTGGCGCGGTAGAAGAAACAGCGACCCTGCTCGCGGTAGCGGCATCGATCCAGGGTACACGTCTCACTCTCTGCCGAGATCTTGCTCCATAGCGCCTGCTCAAGCCGATCGGGCATAAATAGCTCACCGCGCTCGCCAGTCTGGGTGCTGGGCACCCAAGCCAGCACCTTGGCCAACATGCGCATCTCTTCAGGCGAACTGACTCCTGCCTGCCGTAGCACGGCTAGCCGTCGCTGGCACAGGTAGTTGCTCCTGCCTTTGAGTATCACTGCTCTGAAATCAAAGGGCAGCAGCTCCTGCAGGTCAGGCACATCCTTGAGGAACAACTGGTCCTGCAAATTGATCGTGTTCGTCGAGACCACGACAGGCTCGCCATTACGGTGCGCAAAGGCGATGGCCGGGAGCAGATAAGCAATACTCTTGCCTGTCCCCGTTCCTGCCTCTACCATCAGATGCTGCTGCCCATTGAAGGCCTGACCAACCGCCCGCAGCATATCAACCTGTTGGGGCCGGTATTCGTAACCGGGGAAGCGCTTGGCAAAGACCCCGTCCTTCTCCAGCATGGATGCCAGCGCTTCTACATCCACCGCACGCGGTCGGGCTGCGCGAACCAGCTCCTCCTCTTCCTGCTCAGTGGCAAAGAGCGGCCCCAGCATCTCATCCCTCGTGCCCAATTGAGCTGCCAGTTGCTGCCCGATCCCGCCACCGAAAGCTGTGCGCGCCACGCCCCGTTCCACATCGCGGAAGACGTCCCTAGGCGCCCAATCCAACCTACTTGCCAGACGGTTGATCTCCTGGAGCACTGCCATGGGCAGTTCGGAGGCAAGCTGCAACAAGGCAACGAATAGAGCCTGCGTCGCTCTGGCATCGTCCAGAGCACGGTGAGAACCGATATGTGCCAGGCCCAGTGTCTCGCCCAGTTTGCCCAAGCTGTACCGGGCCGCATGAGGCATCAGAATGCTGGCAAGCTCAAAGGTGTCGACTGCTGGGTTGTTGAGGGACAAGCGATGGCTATCCAGGAAGCTGAGGTCAAAGCTCACATTGTGTCCAACCAACGGGTGGCTGCCCAGAAAACTGCGCAGCGGCCTGAGCACCTCCGAAAAGCGCGGGGCACTGTCGACCTCTTCCTGCGTGATTCCAGTAAGGTGCTGCACCTGGATCGGGATAGGGCGTCCAGGGTTGACTGGCGTGGTCCACGTATCCAGCACCTGCGCCTCGACATTGCCGTTGCTGAAGGACGTGCGGAAGCGAACAGCCCCAACCTCCAGGATGGTATCGCGCTCAGCATCCAGACCTGTGGTTTCCAGATCCAGGGCCACGTAGGTTCTGTTCATGGGGACTCCATTCTAGAGGAAGAAAGAGATGCGTTTGGAGCAGCCTGCCAGACAACAAGAGTGCGACAGAGCCTGGCACCATACCTCCGCAGACAAACTGATAGAGGAAAACCCAATCTGCCGAAACGCCCCTTCCTCCCCACGGCGATTATACCCCAGGCGAGTGGAAAAGGCAATAGCCGCAACCCATACCGCCTGGCGCGCGAAACTAGACAAATAACCCAAGTTGGGGTATCATAGGCCAGCCGCAATCAAATCGGCTGCCAGCAGCCATCACAAGGAGTAGGTCGTGGACCAGACCGAGAAATTTCTGAAGGATATCACAGAAGTAGGGGGCATCCCTGGCTACGAGCACGAGGTGCGTGCCGTAATGCGCGAGTACCTCCAAGATGTGGCCACCATCGAGCAGGACAAGATGGGTTCCTTTATCGGCAAGCACGTGGGCGATGTCGACGGCCCGCGAGTCATGCTGGCCGGTCACATGGACGAGATCGGCTTTATGGTCAGGCTGGTCACCAAGGAGGGCTTTGTCAAGTTCCAGGCACTGGGTGGATGGTGGGATCAGGTCTTGCTCGGCCACCGGGTGCTGATCCGCACATCCAAAGGGGACGTGATCGGCGTCATGGGCGCCAAACCTCCCCACTTGCTTGAAGCCGACGAGCGCAAAAAAGTTGTCGAGAAGAAGGATATGTACATCGACGTCGGTGCCTGCTCGGAGGACGAGGTCCGCGAGCTCGGCGTGCGGCCCGGTGACCCGATCATCCCGGTCAGCGAATTCACCGTGATGGCCAACCCGAGCGTCTATCTGTCGAAAGCCTTCGATAACCGTCTGGGCTGTGCCCTGGCTGCACAAACCCTGCGCCAGGTGGCGGAGAACGGACATCCTAACACCGCCTATGCCGTCGGCACTGTGCAAGAAGAAGTCGGCCTGCGTGGGGCCAAGACGTCAGCCTTTGTCGTCGAGCCCGATGTGGCCATCGTCCTGGAAGTTGATATCGCAGGCGACGTACCCGGGATAAAGCCCGAGGAATCGTCCATCAAGATGGGCGGCGGCCCGACGATGCTTGTCTACGACGCGCGCATGATCCCGAACCTAAAACTGCGGGATATGGTCATCGCGCTGGCCGAAGAGCTCGACATTCCCTTGCAGTTCTCGGCCATGTCTGGCGGGGCAACCGACGGCGGCATGATCCACATCCATAACGAAGGCGTGCCTTCGGTGGTCATTGGCGTGCCCACCCGGCACATCCACAGCCACAATGCCATCATCTGCCGGGAGGATTATGATCGAGCCCTGGCGCTGGTAGTAGAGCTGGTCAAGAGGCTCGATGCTGCGACGGTAGCCGGGCTGACCGACTGAGCCTGGCCCGGCACGAGGTCAAGGGCCCGGGCCCTGCCACCGAATTGCCACGGCAACTTGGCACGTTTGCATTACGCGTCGCTTTATGCTAGAATCCAGCGTCAGGCGCGTGGCTACTGAGAGTCTTTTCTCTATACCGTCTGGCATGGGCTTTGCCAAACTGGCTTGTGCTCATAGAAACAGCAGAGATTTGCGCCCGACTTTCTGGGGTGTGCGCATGCAGGGCACTGCGTGAGGAGCCAGATGTAAGTGAAAAAAGGGACGGCATTGAGCCTGGCCTTGAATCTCAGTTGGACCATGCTCTTCTCGCTGCTAGTCCCCCTGCTGGGCGGTATCTGGCTCGACAGCAAATTGGATTCGGCGCCCCTCTTCATCCTGATTGGGGCGACACTGGGGATACTGGCAGCCACCATCGGTGTTGCACGCATGGCCTTGCAGACCTTTGGCCAGTTCATACCCGAGGAACCTGAGCAACCGCCAGGAGAAAACGGCAAGGAGGAACCAGTTTAGTGTCAAAGCTGCTATCTCCCAAAGTCCTTGTGCCGACACTTGTCCTCATCGCTGGGCTCGTGATCATCAACGTAGTTTTTACTGTCCCCGGAGTGGTCCTCCCTGAGATCTCTATCGCAGCCGAACCCGTCTTCGAGTTCGATCTGTTCGGCTTCTGGCCCGATGGCATCACCAATACGCTTCTGTCCTCATGGCTTACGACAGCCATACTGGTCGTGGCGGTTTTGGCCATCACGCGCAAGGTGGAAGAGATCCCCGGAAGGTGGCAGGGCGCACTGGAGATGATCATCGAGGGCATGTACAATCTGGTGGAAGGCGCCGCCGGCCGCAAATGGGCCCGCAGGTTCTTTCCCATCGTGATGACCATCTTTCTTTTCGTCATCACCGCCAGTTGGTTAGGGCTTACACCGCTCTTTGGCAGTTGGGGAGCGCTCCATCACGCGGAGCACGGCCAGCCTGTGGAGTGGCTCAATGATTCGCACTCTGTCGGGCTGTGGGTGCCTGCTGAAGAGGGCGTGGAGGCAGAAGCGCACGCTGCCGAGGAAGACACTCACACCGCAGGAGGGGAAGTCTACGCCCTGGCGCCTATGTTCCGGGCTGCGACCACAGATCTGAATGTCACCATCGCCCTGGCCATAGTCTCTGTAGTGATGACCCAGTACTTTGGCCTCTCCGCCTTGGGCCTTGGATACCTCACAAAGTTCATCAACGTTGGCGGCTTTGTCAAGGCTTTCACTGAGAAGGGGATTGGATGTGTGGGCCGCATTGCGGCCTTTGGCATGGGGGTCATCGATTTCTTTATCGGCATTGTCGAGTTATTCAGCGAGATCGGAAAGGTCGTCTCTTTCTCCTTCCGTCTCTTTGGCAACATCTTTGCCGGTGAAGTGCTGCTGGGCGTGATGGCCTTCCTGATCCCTTACCTTATCTCTCTTCCGTTCTACGGGCTGGAGCTATTCGTGGGATTCGTTCAGGCCTTGGTATTCATGATGTTGAGCGTTGCCTTCTTCATTGTAGCCACGACATCGCATGGTGAAGAGGGACACTAAAGCGGTAGATCTTGCACTCGCAGCCCGAGTGCTCGACGGTAATGGGTGACTATCCAAAATCACAGAACTCAGGGAGGATTGAACAAATGGAAGTTGAGACCATGCGTCTGCTTGCATCGGCACTTGCCATCGGAATCGGTGCTATCGCCCCGGCCCTCGGCCTAGGAATGATCGGCTCCAAGGCAATGGAAGCTTTGGGACGAAATCCCGAAGCCAGCGACCAGATCTTTGTGCCGTTGATTCTGAGCCTGGCCTTCACCGAGGCTATCGGCATCTATGCTCTGGTTGTGGCACTGATCATCAAGTTCGTCTAGCGAGTCTCGATTTTGGGCTGCTGATTCTGGGTTGACTCCAATCCAAAGATAAGCCGCGTTCCAGAATTGAGAATCCAAGGAGGTTGACGCTTGGAAGCATTAGGCATCAATCTGGGTTATCTGATCTCCCAGATCGTAAACTTTGTGCTGCTGGCTGTGCTCCTATACTTTGTGGCCTACAAGCCCATTCTCCGCATGCTGGACCAGCGCTCTGCGCGGATCAAGCAGGGTCTCGAAGATGCAGAGCAAGCATCGCGCCGAGCTGCGGAAATGGAGCACGAGTTCGAACAGCGTCTGGCTGAGGCTCGCAAAGAGGGACAGGAGATCATTGCGCAGGCCACACAAATGAGTGAGAAGGCTCGGCAGGATATCCTGGAAACGGCCCGTGAAGAAGCCCGCGCGCAGGTCGAAAAGGCCAAAGAAGAGATCTCTCGCGAGCGGGAACTAGCCATGTCCGAGTTGAGGCAGCAGGTAGCCGATCTATCCCTTAGCATCTCAGAGAAGGTCATTGGCGAGGCCCTCGATCAGCGGCGCCAGCGAGAGCTCATCGCCACATTCCTGGAGCAAACTGAGGAGCTCAAGTGAGCGCACAAGCCCGACCACAGGATTACGCTGCCGCCATCTACGATCTCGCTCTGGAGCCCTGGCTCAAACATCTAGGTAGCATCCAGAAGGTCGTAAAGGGTGATGCTGCCTTGCGGGGCGATCTGCATGCTCCTGGGCTGTCGACGCGGGACAAGCTGGACCGGCTCAGCCAGGTTATGCCCGTCGAGGTCTCGGTCGAGATCCGCAAGTTCCTGGGCACCTTGCTCGAAGCCGGGCAGATCGATCAACTCGATGCCATTCTGCTCGAGTTGGACCGCCTCGCGCAGCGCCGCCCAGAGCGTACCGTCGCGCACGTAACCAGTGCCGTGCCGCTGACCGAATCCGAGAAAGAAGCCATGCGCGCCAAGCTAACCGAGCAATTTGGCTCCGACCTCGAGATGCGATTCGAGGTAGATGCGTCCCTGCTCGGAGGCGTGCGCTTGCGCGTTGGCGACCGGATCATCGACGGGAGTGTCGCTGGAAAGCTGGCTGCGTTGCGGGACCATTTGACGGCACAATAGACTACCTTGACCTTGAAGCGCTAGCCGGGCGACACTCTCGCATGCGTGTAGCGTTTCATGTTTTGATTCCGGAGGCATGAATGGCCTTACAAGCCAAAGACATCACCGCGATTCTCAAGAAGCAGATCGAGGAGTTTGAAGCCCCGCTCGAAGCGATCGACGTCGGCTCGGTGATCGAGGTAGGAGACGGCATCGCACGTGCGGACGGACTGGCTGGCGTGATGTCCATGGAGTTGGTGGAATTCCCGCCCAAGCCAGGCCGTAGCACGAGTATCATGGGACTCGCTTTCAACCTGGAAGCCGATAGTGTCGGCATCATCATCATGGGCGAGTACACCAGCATCGAAGAGGGTGATACAGTCAAGGGCTCAGGACGGATCGTCTCTGCCCCGGTGGGCGATGAACTCATCGGCCGCGTGGTGAATGCTCTTGGCCAACCGGTGGACGGCAAAGGTCCCATCTCCTCCAGCGAATCGCGGCCCATCGAGCGTATTGCACCGAACGTCGTGACCCGCAGGAGCGTGGACACCCCGGTACAGAGCGGAATCAAAGCCATCGACTCGATGATCCCCATTGGCCGTGGACAGCGCGAGCTGATCATCGGCGACCGGCAGACCGGCAAGACAGCCCTGGCCATTGACACGATCATCAACCAGAAGGGCAAGGACCTGATCTGCATCTACGTGGCCATCGGCCAAAAGCGCGCACAGGTCGCTCAGGTGGTCGCTACATTGGAGGAGCATGACGCGATGGAGCACACCATTGTGGTCATCGCCTCTGCCTCTGAGCCTGCTACCCTGCAGTACATCGCCCCCTACTCCGGCTGCGCCATGGGCGAGCACTTTATGGAGCAAGGCAAAGAAGCACTGATCATCTATGACGACCTGTCCAAGCACGCATGGGCATACCGGCAGGTATCACTGCTGCTACGCCGCCCGCCCGGACGAGAGGCCTACCCTGGAGACGTCTTTTACCTGCACTCGCGCCTGCTCGAGCGCGCGGCAAAGCTGCATCCCGACTTTGGAGGGGGCTCGCTGACGGCACTGCCGATCATCGAGACGCAAGCTGGCGACGTTTCGGCCTATATTCCTACCAACGTCATCTCGATCACCGACGGGCAGATCTTCCTGGAGAGCGACCTGTTCTATGCTGGCATCCGCCCGGCAGTGAACGCTGGCATCTCGGTATCGAGGGTTGGCGGGGCGGCCCAGGCCAGGGCTATGCGACAGGTTGCTGGCCGTATGCGGCTCGACATGGCTGCCTTCCGCGAGATGGCGGCTTTTGCCCAGTTCGGATCGGACCTGGACGAGGCCACGAGGCGGCAGTTGGATCGCGGTCTGCGCGTACAGGAAGTGCTAAAGCAGGGCCAGTATTCGCCCGTGCCGCTGGCCGACCAGATCATCATCTTCTTTGCGGTGACGAATGGTCTCCTGGATGATATCGAGATCCGCAAGGTGAGCGACTTTGAGGAAGCCTTGCTGCGCTACATGAAGAACAGCCAACCAGCCCTCGTGCAGACGATTGCCACAGGAGAAAAGCTCACGGAGGAGACGCAAGCCGAACTGACCCAGGCCATCGAGGACTTTAAGGCAACTGCGGCGTACTAGCATGATCAAACCTGTATCTGTACTCGTAGCGCTGGGCATGTTGGCCGGTCTGCTGGCTGCTTGCGGCGGCACACCAGAGCCCACGGCGCCGCCACCGACCCAGACGCCCTGGATCGTGGTCGTTACGGCAACGCCAGAAGCTGGAGAGGTAGCCCAGGTCCAGCCGACGCAGACGCCATGGATCATTGTAGCCACAGCTACCGCGACGCGGGGTGGGGAGTCCGCGACCGTGACACCAACAGCCACGAGCACTGCGGAGGACCCAACGGAGACGGTCGCAGCTACGTCGGAACCACCGCCGCCCACAGACACGCCGGATGCCGACGAGCTGAAATATCCCGCGCCTGCCCTGCTGGAGCCGCCCGATGACAGGCCGGTTTCATGGCAAAGCACGGTGATATTCGAATGGAGTTCTGTAGGCGCACTCGGCGGGGATGAGTATTATCACGTACACCTGGAACGTCGCCCCACAACCGAGGGCGAGCAGTGGTACGGGGATTACGTCTATACCAAGGAGACCAGCTTCTTGACCGAGACGAGTTTTTTGTCGCCCTTCCATCCGCCGGCAGACCGCGGCCCGGCCACCGTGTACTGGTGGGTCCGGGTTGTGCGCAAGACCGGAGAGGACGAGAGCGGCAAGCCAGTCGGGGTAGACATCGGCCAGCACAGTGAAGAGAGGACGCTGGTACTGGAGCCAAAGCCGGATTAGTGGCTGGAGGGTGGAAAACCACTCCCGTCGCAGAAGGAACACTAAGCAACTTGCGCCATAAGGAGTAGCCTGTTGCCGAGCACACGAGAGATCCGTCGCCGGATACGTAGTGTAAAAAACATATCCCAAGTGACCCGGGCCATGCAGATGGTGGCTGCCTCAAAGATGCGTCGCGCACAGGAGCAGGTGCTGGCCACACGACCCTATACGGAAAAGGCGTGGCAAGTGCTGTCCAACCTGGCTGCGCAGCGCGGTGTGGATGAAACGGTGCATCCCTTGCTTCAGATCAGAGAGGAGATCCACACCATAGGCATGCTGCTCATCACTGCCGACAAGGGACTGTGCGGCAGTTACAACCATGCCATGATCCAGGCCGCATCGCGCTTTATCAACGAGCTACCATATCCTGTAGAGTTGATCACGATCGGCAAACGAGGGCGGGACGCCATGTGGCGGATGGGCAGGGATATCATCGCCGAATTCTCAGACCTGCCACCTCAGCCCCGGCTATTGGATATCACGCCAATTGCCTACATCGCGATTGATGGATTCGTATCGGGAAAGTTTGACGCAGTCTACCTGGCCCACACCGACTTTATCAACACCCTCACCCAGCGCCCTGCCATATGGCAGCTGCTGCCACTATTGCCGCTGGATCTGGGGGTAACCCCGGTTTCCGAGCACCACGGAACGCAGCAGCCGCCGCCTGGAACCGAGTACATTTACGAGCCCGATCCGCGGACCATTCTGGACACGGTTGTGCCACGGTTCACCGAGCTGCAGGTTTACCAGGCGCTGTTGGAGGCATTAGCCAGCGAGCACAGCGCGCGCATGGTTGCCATGCGCAACGCTACGGAAAACGCGATGGACCTGCTGGATGACCTGACCCTGACCTACAACCGCGCCCGGCAGGAAGCGATCACCAAAGAGATGCTCGACATCGCCGGCGGGGCTGAGGCCCTATCCCAGGCACGAGCACGAGCTCGATAAAGGGGTGATAGAATGGCTGCAAAGGCATATATACTGATCAGGACAGCTCCCGGCCTGACCAAGGCGATCTCCAGTTCGTTGCGGATCAGCCCTCTGGTCAAGTCAGTCGAGATGATTACCGGCGAATATGACCTAATCGTCACCATTGACGCAGCCAGTACAGACGAGATTCTCAAGACGGTTATGACACACATCCGCCCGGCTGCCGGGGTTCGTGATACGGTGACCTACCTGGTGGTGCCAGGCGAGGAACAGAGCTAGGGCTTTGCCCCTAGGCAAAGCAAATGAGCACTTGAGGAGGACTGATGGCAGAAGGAACCAAAGGCCGGGTCGTGCAAGTGATGGGCCCTGTCGTGGACGTAGAGTTCCCAAGCGGGGGGTTGCCTGAAATCTATGATGCCGTCTCAATCCCAAGGGATGGTGGGCAGATGGTTGTCGAAGTCCAGCAACACCTGGGCAACGGCTGGGTCCGCTGCGTGGCCATGGATGCTACCGAGGGTCTGCGGCGTGGCATGGAGGCGATCAACACTGGCGCACCGATCTCGGTACCGGTTGGCACGGCGACACTGGGGCGCATCTTTAACGTCCTGGGTGAACCGATCGACAACGCCGGGCCAGTGGAGGCTGACCAGCGCTACCCCATCCACCGTCCAGCCCCTTCTTTTGAGGAACAGGTAACCAAGCCCGAGTTCCTGGAGACCGGCCTCAAGGTGATCGACCTAATTGCCCCCTTTACCCGGGGCGGCAAGACCGGTGTCTTTGGCGGCGCCGGTGTGGGCAAGACAGTCATCATCCAGGAGTTGATCCGCACCTTTGCTACTGTGCACAAAGGCTATAGTGTCTTTTCCGGTGTGGGCGAGCGCTCTCGCGAGGGCAACGACCTGTGGCAAGAAATGCGTGAATCGGGCGTGATCGACAGCGTGGCCATGGTCTTTGGGCAGATGAACGAGCCGCCCGGTGTGCGCCTGCGCGTAGGACTGACCGGCCTGACCATGGCCGAGTATTTCCGCGACGAGGGACTCGACGTCCTGCTCTTCATTGATAATATCTTTCGGTTCGTTATGTCCGGTTCGGAGGTATCGGCCCTGCTAGGGCGCATGCCCAGCGCCGTGGGCTACCAGCCTACCCTGGGTACCGAGATGGGCGACTTGCAAGAGCGGATCGTGAGCACGCGAAAAGGCTCCATCACGTCGATGCAGGCCGTCTATGTCCCAGCGGACGACTATACCGATCCGGCGCCAGTGGCGACCTTTGCCCACCTGGATGCCACCATCGCCCTGGAACGCGCCATTGCAGAACAGGCCCTCTACCCAGCCGTGGACCCGCTGGGCTCGACCTCGCGCATTCTCGACCCGCGCATCGTGGGCGAGGAGCACTACAACGTGGCCCGCGAAGTGCAGCGCGTGCTCCAGCGGTACAAGGACCTGCAGGACATCATCGCCATTCTGGGCATCGACGAGCTGTCCGAAGAGGACAAGCTGGTTGTGGTCCGCGCCCGCAAGATCCAGCGATTCCTGAGCCAGCCTATGTTCGTCGCCGAGCAGTTTACCGGACGCGAGGGCCGCTATGTCACGATTCAAGAGACGGTCCGCGGCTTCAGAGAGATCCTCGACGGCAAGCACGACGATCTGCCGGAGCAGGCATTCTACATGGTCGGCGGCATCGACGAGGCAGTGCAGGCCGCTGAAGAATTGAGGCGCTAGAATGGCCCAGATACGCTGCGAGGTGGTGACCGCAGAGCGCACCGTGTTCGAGGATAACGTGGACATGGTGGTCGCGCCCGGGATCCAGGGACAACTTGGCATCCTGCCCCACCACGCTCCGCTCATGACATCCTTGACATTCGGCGAATTGATCCTCCACCGGGAAGGCCAGGAGGATGAATTCATCGCGATCGGTGGCGGCTTTATGGAGGTTGGTCCGGAGCACGTCACCATCCTGGCGGACTCGGCCGAGAGAGCTGGCGAGATCGATGAGGCTCGCGCCGAGGAAGCTCATGCGCGAGCCGAGGAATTGATGGCGCAGAAGCGCCGGGAGGATGTGGACTTTGCGCGAGCTGAGGCCGCGCTGCGCCGATCGATGCTTCGCCTCAAGGTGGCCAAACGGAAGCGCCGCGCTGGGAGTCGAAGACGGAGTTCAGGCCAGTCACCCGAGTCAGGACAGTAGGTCCATGATAGGGACGGGAAGGCCACCCGTCCCCGCAGTGTGTAGAGAGAAATCGGATCAGGTGAGAGACATATGCTAGCTAAGCAAATTGGCGTGGACCTGGGGACGGTGAACGTCCTGGTCTGGGTCAAGGGCAAAGGCATCATACTCCAAGAACCTTCGGTGGTCGCCATTGCCGTTCACGACAACAAAATTGTAGCAGTCGGTACTGAGGCCCGCGAGATGCTGGGCCGCACCCCGGAGACGATCGAGGTGGCCCGCCCTTTGCGCGATGGAGTGATAGCTGACTATGTCGTCACCGAAGCCATGCTGCGCTACTTCATCGAAAAAGTTGCAGGCCGCCTGCGCTTGTTCAAGCCACTGATCGCCATCAGCGTCCCGGTCGGTGTAACCAGCGTCGAGAGCCGGGCTGTTCACGATGCGGCCATCCAGGCTGGGGGACGCGAAGCCTATCTAATACCAGAACCGCTTGCCGCCGCGCTGGGAGCCGGCATGCCGGTAGAGACGCCCACCGGGAACCTCGTGGTGGATATCGGCGGTGGCACAAGCGAGGCCGCTGTCATCTCGATGAACGGCATCGTAGAGTTCGCCTCGGTGCGCGTCGGCGGCAACCGGATCGACGAGGCAGTGATCAGTTACGTGAAGCGCAAGTACAACCTGATGATCGGCGAGGCGACCGCAGAAGGTGTCAAGATCGCCATCGGCAGCGCGCTGCCCCTCGAAGAGGAGATGAGCATCGAGGTCCGGGGACGTGACCAGGTATCGGGCTTGCCCAAGACGATCCAAGTCACTTCCGGCGAGGTCACTGAGGCCATCGCTGAGCCGCTTAGCTCCATCGTTGGCGTTGTCAAGGGTGTGCTGGAAAAGACCCCGCCCGAGCTGGCTTCTGACGTCATCGACCGGGGGATTGTCATGACCGGCGGTGGAGCCCTGCTACGGAACTTTCACACGCTGCTGACCAAAGAGACCGGAGTGCCCTGTTACGTGGCTGACAACCCCATGGCCTGTGTTGCACTGGGTGCAGGCAAGGCCCTGGAAGACTATGAACTGATCAAGCGGAGCCTACCGGCCTACTGATCCCAGCCTACGACTGAATGTGAAGCGCCGCATGGCCTGTGAAAAGCCATGCGGCGTTTTGTGTGTTCTACTAGCGGCGGGCTGGACGTCCCCACCCGCTACAGGTAGTAGGTCATCCGTTGCATATGCGTAACCGGATCGATATACTGGACCCGGACATCGGCCGGCACTGTTACCGTGATCGGCGCATAGTTCAGGATAGCCTTGATACCACCCTCTACCAGCTGGTTTACCACAGACTGTGCCGCTCCCGCGGGCACAGCGACGATGGCAACCTTGACTTCTCGCTCCTCAAGTTGTTGGGACATTTCCGCGACATCGCATATCTCGAACCGGCCCAGGCGCCTGCCTATCTTCTCGGGATTATTGTCAAACACACAGGACACACGAAAACCCCGTCCCTCAAAGCCCCCATACTGGAGAATTGCATGTCCCAGGTCGCCCGCGCCCACTACCGCCACGTTCCAGAGCCTGTCTACCTTGAGTATGCGCCTGATCTGATCCCGCAGGTGAGCGATGTCATAGCCCATGCCCTGCTTGCCAAACTCCCCAAAATGGGAGAGATCCTTGCGGATCTGCGCCGAACTGATGCCCAGCCTCTCTGCCAGGTCCTTTGAGGCTGTGACCGTCTTTCCCTCTTCTAACAGATGGTTCAGCGCGCGCAGGTAGATGGGCAATCGCCCGATGACAATGTCCGGTACTGATTTGCTCTCCTTCATGACCGCCTGCTCCCTAGCGTGCTATTGTGAAAACCCGCACAGACCCTACTAGCATGATACCACAATTCGGAATCGAGTGCAAACAGCGAAACCGGAAGATGTGCCGGGACTGTGCAAAGTGTGCCCCTGTGCCTGCCAGCCATGCTAGGAGAGGCCGACGCGCTTTGTCAGGCTGAACATCCCGGCTGGGCCTGGGTGAAAACTACGGATAGCCCGCGATTGATCGATCCCTAGTCCGACTTGGCAAGTTTCTTCAGCTCGTAGAGCTTGCTGATCGCCTCCAGCGGAGTCATGGCGCTGACGTCCAGCTCTTGCAACTCGTCGATGACCGGGTTGCGCGTGGCAAAGAGGGGTAGCTGGCGCGCCCGGACAGTGCGGCGCGCTGAGCCAGGGGCGCGGGCCTCCTGCTCCAACTCCTCCAATATCTCCTCGGCACGGTGGATGACCGGCTTGGGCAGCCCGGCGAGCTGCGCCACGTGGATACCATAGCTCTGGTCCGCCCCACCCGGTACGATGCGCCGCAAAAAGACCACCCGATCCTTCTCCTCGGCGACGGCAACGTTGTAGTTGCGGACGCGCGGCAGCAACTCGGACAACTGGGTTAGTTCGTGGTAGTGTGTGGCAAATAGCGTCTTGCAGCGTAGGCGAGGATGGTTGTGGATATGCTCCACCACCGCCCAGGCGATAGAGATGCCATCGTACGTACTCGTCCCCCGTCCCACCTCGTCGAGCACCAGCAGGCTGCGCACCGTAGCGTGATTCAGAAGATTGGCGGTTTCCACCATCTCTACCATAAAGGTGGATTGGCCTGCACTGATCTCATCCTGAGCACCGATGCGTGTAAAGATGCGGTCCACCAGGGCAATCTCAGCCTCGTCAGCAGGCACGAAGGAGCCAATCTGGGCCATCAGCACGATCAGGGCAACCTGTCGCAAATAGGTCGACTTGCCCGCCATGTTCGGCCCGGTGATGAGGAGGATAGATTCCTCCTCGCTAAAGCGCGCATCGTTGGGCACGAACGGCTCTTCGCGCTGTGTGATCTCGACGACGGGATGCCTGCCGGCGACGATGCGCAACTCGCCATCTTCGACCAGCGCGGGGCGCACGTAGCGGTGCATGAGCGCCACCTCCGCCAACGCCGCATGCACATCCAGCCGCGCCAGGGCCTGTGCCACCGCCAGCAAGCGGCCGGAAGCGGCAGCCAACTGCTCGAGCACCTGCCGGTAGATCTGCGATTCCAGGTCCTGGATCCGTTCCTCTGCATTGAGGATCAGCGACTCGTACTCTTTCAGCTCGGGCGTGATATAGCGCTCGGCGTTGACCAGGGTCTGCTTGCGGACATACTCCTCGGGCACGCGATCTGTGTTGGCCTTGGTCACCTCAAGATAGTAGCCAAAGACCTTGTTATAACCTACCTTCAAACTTTTGATGCCTGTCCGCTTTCGCTCCTGCTTTTCAAGATTGGCCACCCAGGACTTTGCCTCGTGGGAAGAAGCGAGAATATTGTCTAACTCTGCCGAAAAGCCCGGGCGAATGACGCCTCCAGTGCTCAAGGTAGCGGGCGGATCATCCACCAGGGCCTGCTCCAGCAGCGCCACCATATCCTGGCAGGGATCCAGGGACACAATAGCGCCGAACAGCTCTGATCCCTGCTCCATCTTTTCTAGCAGCACCTGGATCTCGGGCACCATCAGCAGGCTTTTGCGGATACCCAGCAGATCGCGGGGCCCAGCGATGCCTTGCACAACCCGGCTCGTCAGGCGCTCCAGATCAGCCACACTCTTCAAGAGGTCGCGGAGCCGAGTGCGGGCAGGTGTATCGTGGTAGAATGCCTCCACCACGTCCAGCCGTCTGCTGAGACGGTCCAAGTCAAGGAGGGGATGGGCGATCCAGCGGCGAAGCAGCCGCCCGCCGATGCTGGTGACCGTGCCATCCAGGACCCCCAACAGCGATCCCTGTACCGCTCCTCGGCGCAGTGTCTCGGTAAGCTCCAGGTTGCGCCGCGTCGCCGCGTCCAGCGTCATGTACTCCTCAGTCGAATAGGTGTACAGGCCGGAAAGCTGGGCCAGATTGGCGCGCTGCGTCTCTGCCAGATACTGCAGGAGCGCGCCAGCAGCCTGCACGGCCAACGGCAAGCCGCCGAGCCCGAAACCATCCAGGCTGGCAACCTCAAAGTGATCTTGCAGGGCCTGTCGCGCTGTGTCCAGGTCAAACCGCCAGCGTTCATACTCGGTGAACACAGGGCCAGCAGAACCCCCACCACCCTGCTGTTCCACCAACGTTTGATCGTAGGTTACCACCTCAGCCGGCCTGAGCCGCTCCAGCTCTTCGCTCACCAGGCGTACCACATCAACGCCGGACAGCTGGGTAGCGGCAAACTCGCCGGTGGTGATGTCGGTATAGGCCAGGCCAGCGCGCTTTTCGTCTACGATCAGGGCCGCCAGGTAGTTGTTGCGCCGCTCCTCCAGTAGCGAGGGCTCAACCACAGTGCCCGGTGTGACGACCCGCACCACCTCCCGGTCCACCAGGCCCCTGGCAGGAACCTCGCCCACCTGCTCGACAATGGCGACCTTGTGCCCTGCCTGGATCAGCTTGGCGATATAGCCCTCAACCGAGTGGTACGGTACACCAGCCAGAGGCACTCGCTGATCTTTGCCCACTGGCCTGGAGGTTAGGACAATATCGCATACCTGGGCCACCTTCTTGGCGTCGTCGTCAAAGGTCTCGTAAAAGTCTCCCAGGCGAAACAGGACGATCGTCTCAGGATATTGTTTCTTGATGCGAAGGTACTGCTTGCGCATCGGCGTAGTCATACCGCAAACTCCTCGTTGGAATCATCCACTGCCATGCTATTGTACCATCACTGCCCCGGGCCTGCAACATGAAACGCTGCCCTCTAGCAACATCGCCCCGACTTGAGCCTTGCCTCGTAGCTCCGATCATGCTATAATGTGACAGAGACGAATGCTTGGCAGTTCGTCTTGCCGAACGTCTGGCAGATCCTTTGGGATCTGTGAAGGAGCTAGTTTCTTGTCCGATCGCAGGCGCCCCGTCGAGCTAGCCGCACTGACCAGCATTGCCGCCCAGGTCAACTGCACCCAGGACCTGGACGTGATCCTGGCGGGTGCTCTCCAGACCACGCTGGAAGTCATCGGCGAGGACTCGGGGGAGATCTTTTTGCTCGACGACGAGACCGGTGACCTGGTACTGCACACGCACGTAGGCCTGTCTCAGGCGTTTGTCACCTCCGAGTCGGTCGTAAAGTCCGGTGAATGTATCTGTGGCCAGGTCGTCCGCTCGGAAGAGATCAGCCTCATTGCCGATATCGCGACCCACCCCATGCGCAGTCGCTCAGCCTGTGCCAGGGAGGGGTTCATCTCTTGCGTGCGTCTGCCGCTCCTCGCCCGGGGAGAGGTCCTGGGCCTGCTCAACATCCAGAGCCGCAACAAGCGAGAGTTCACACAGGAAGATGTGGACCTGCTGACCGCCATTGGCAACCAGATTGGCATCGCCATCGCCAACGCCCAGCTCATCGACGATGCAGAACGCCGCCGTGCCACCCTGGACAGCGTGATGAACAGCATGGTGGATGGTCTCATCCTCACGGACAGGCACGACCGCATAGTCTATGCGAACCCGCGCGCCAAGGAAATCCTGGATCTGCCGGCCCTCGATGCAGCGCGGTCTACATTCGAAGACCTGGATCGCGCCATCGGCGAACGGCTCGCCAGACCGAGGCGAACCTTTGGTCAGCTCCGGGCTGCGCTGGACAACCCCAAGTCCACGCCGACGGTGGAGCTGGCGCTGACCGCGCCAACCTCGCGTACGGTGCAGGCCCGGTTCTTTTCCATCCAAGATTCCGGCGGCGGACCCTTGGGGCTGGGTATCCTGCTCCGCGACATCACCCGCGAAAAGGAGCTGGATGAGATGAAATCACAATTGCTGGCGACGGTGAGCCACGAATTGCGCACACCGCTGGCAAGCATCAAGGGCTTCACCACTACCTTGCTGCGCGACGACGTCGAGTGGGACGACCTGAGTCGTCGCGAATTCCTGTCCATCATCGACGAGGAGAGCGACCACCTGACCGAACTGATCGGCAACTTGCTCGATATGTCCCGCATAGAGGCCGGGACGCTGCGGGTTGAACGGGAGCCCACCGACTTGCGCCCAATCATCCAGGAAACCGCAGCCGAGTTCCGGATGATGAGCGGCGCCCACGAAATCACTGTCAAGCTGCCCCCCTCACTACCTCTAGTCCTCGCCGACGCCCGCCGGGCGCGGCAGGTCCTGCGAAACATGGTGGAGAACGCAGTCAAGTACAGTCCCGACGGAGGGCCAATCATGGTCAAAGCTCAGGTCAAACCCTCCGAAGTGCAGATAAGCGTGTCCGACAAAGGCATTGGCATCGAAGAGCACCAACTGGAACACATCTTCGATCGCTTTTATCAGGTGGACAGCGCCTCCACTCGCAGGGTGGGGGGCAGTGGACTGGGCTTGTCCATCTGCAAGGCAATCGTGGATGCCCACCGCGGCAGAATCTGGGTAGAGAGCCAGCCCGGCAGCGGCAGCACCTTTCACTTTACGCTGCCACTGGCCCTATTCGACGAGTCCCAATAGGAGGTGATGCATGACTATCAAGGGCACCATCCTTGCGGTCGATGACGAACCGCGCGTCATGAAGCTACTTGAAGCCAATCTCAAATCATCCGGCTATTCGGTGTTAACTGCTGCCGATGGCGAGGAGGCCCTGCAGATCATTGAGCGTGAGATGCCCGACCTGGTTCTGCTGGACCTGATGCTGCCCAAGATGGACGGCTACGCCGTCTGCCGCCGCATTCGCGAGTTCTCTGCGGTGCCGGTGATCATGCTTACGGCACGCAGCTCCCAGGTGGATCTGATCCACGGGTTCGAGGTGGGCGCTGATGACTATCTGACCAAACCGTTCTCAATCGCCGAGCTGTTGATGCGCGTGCAAGCGGTGCTGCGCCGGAGCAAATGGCCCGAGGAGATTGTAACGCGGGAGGGTTTCAAGGCCGGTCCCATCGAGATCGACTTTGCCCTGCACCAAGTCATCACGTCGGGCAGCGAGGTCAAGCTCACCCCCACAGAATACCGGCTGTTGTCCTACATGGCATCGAACGCGAACCGCGTGCTCTCACACCGCGAGCTGCTGCGAGCCGTATGGGGGCCTGAATACGGCGAGGAGACCGAGTACCTGCGCGTCTACATGCGCTACCTCCGGCAAAAGCTAGAGCCCGAGCCCTCAAAGCCTCAGTACCTTCTGACGCAACCCGGTGCTGGCTACATGATCTACCAACCAGAAGAGGACAGGTAGGCCGCTACAGCGATCCAACCCCTGTTCGGATTCCTGCGCAGATGCTCGCGTGGGGCCTCAACTTGGTGCGAATAGATGAGGGTCCCTCGATAAGCCTGGGAGGACCTCAGGATGCCTACGCTCACTGGTCTGGCATAAGTGTGGGTACCCTGGCGGAGTGAAACTGGATGCTTGACTTTGCCAAACAGGTATGATAAGATCGGCCCGCTCTCGAGTCTGGCGCGCCCTTGGCAAACTGCAGAGGGGCACCTTCAGACTCGGGTTTTTCAGAACTCGGAACATCACACATTGCACGGCAGGAGCGGAAATCTATGAAGGAAATGACCAAAGAGAACCTGAAGACAGCCTTCGCTGGTGAGAGCCAGGCGCATATGAAGTACCTGGCATTCTCGGCCCAGGCCACCAAGTCCGGCAAGCCGAATATTGCCCGCCTCTTCCACGCCATTGCCTACGCTGAACAGGTCCATGCCCTCAACCACCTGAAGGAGCTGGGGGGTATTGGCGACACCATCTCCAACCTGCAAGCCGCAATCGACGGTGAGAACTTTGAGGTAGACGAGATGTATGCCGCCTACCTGGAGGTTGCTG
>P_1C_Sed_1_UnCtyDRAFT_1000007_pt1 | contig 27725 bp, 18 predicted proteins | sample Pon1CUnioCityCA_6_FD_11282 | JGI IMG/M metagenome (IMG submission 11282) | reverse complement strand
CGACGCCTATGTGGCCAATATTCAGAACGAGGATCTAAAGCCGAGCTAACCACTGTGCAAGCCACAGGGGGAGTTTTCCAGTGATAGCCGGAAAATGCCCCGCATCTGCGTTCAGTTAGTTGGGGCAAGCGAGCGCGCGTCTGGGCATAGCATATGCTGCCCGCCAGCCGCGAGAGCAGCACGTAGGCAGGTCTGTTTGGCCGAGGGCAAGCACATGAGGAGTGGCGCCACCCCCGGCGCCCGGAAAGGAGGAAAATGAACGGGACATTCGGAGAATGGTTGGCGGATTTGCTGGCAAAGATCAGGACTTTCTTCACAGGGAATGGAGGAGATATGGATACGCAACCGAAATGGACATTCATGGTCTATCTGGCTGGCGACAACAACCTGTCGGATGCTGGCGAGATCGACCTGCAAGAAATGGCCGCCGTCGGCTCTACAGGCGACGTAAATATTGTGGCTGAACTCGACTGCATGGACGAGGATACCAACAGCAAGCGCTACTATGTGAAGAAAGGCGAGCTGCAGGAAGTGGCCGATCTGGGCGAGACAGACTCGGGCGACCCTAACAACCTGCTGGACTATATCGCCTGGACCAAGGAAAACTACCCTGCCGACCAATACGCGCTCATCCTGTGGAACCACGGGGGCGGCTGGGACAAGTCATCGATCGATACCATCTCCCAGGACGTGGGTACCAGGAATTACGGCCGGATTGAGGGCGCCGAACGATCTAGCACCTCGCTGGGCCGGGTGTTTTTCCGAACCACGCTCGAACAGATTATGAAGCTGGATTCGGCAGAGGAACGCGCCATCTGCAGCGACGACGGCAGCGGCCACTCGGTGGACACTGTCGAGCTGGGCAAGGTGCTGGCCGAGACCAAGAAACTGATTGGGCAGAAGGTGGACCTGATGGGCATGGATGCCTGCCTGATGAGCAACCTGGAAGTTGCCTACCAGGCCCGAGATTTCGTGAACTATATCGTGGCCTCCGAGGAGAACGAGCCGTTTGACGGCTGGCCTTACACCGCTGTGCTGCAAAAGCTGGTGGACGAGCCGGGCATGACAGCGGCCGACCTCGGAGCGCACATCGTCGATGTCTACATCGAATCCTATGCCAGCACGGACTATACGGTCACCCAGGCGGCAGTCGATCTGTCCAAGGTGGGGGAAGTGGCCGATGCCATGGACGAACTGGCCGATGCGTTGATCGCTCACATGCCAAAGGCCCAAGACGAGATTTGGCGGGCCACAATGAAGCCAGCGGCCAAATTCTGGTACAATACGCTTTGGGATGTGAGCCACTTCTGCGAGCGGCTGGAAGCGGGCACGGAAGACGACGACGTGAAAGCCGCAGCGGAGAAGGTACGGAAGTTGCTGGAGAAGGGCAACTATGTTGTCGCGGAAGGGCACCGCGGAAAGAAGGTAGAGCGCTGCGGTGGGGTCACCGTCTACCTGAAGGGCCCCCCGAGCGAACTATCTCGCTATTATGACGAGCTCGACTTTGCGAAGAACCATCGCTGGGGCAAGCTGCTGAAAGCATACCACGGAGAGGAGTAAGCCTGCGTGGGTCACTGCAAGCTTCGCGCGCGGGGCTTGCAGTGACCGTGAAGATGGCCCACCTGCGAGTAAGGGGACTGAAACACCAGCGGGTGGGCACAGTAAGTATGCCGCGAGCACACGGCGATTAGCTGGCTCCGGAACTCTGGCCCGTAGGAGGAGACGCCGATTCCCGAGGGACGAGGATATTCGGCCAGTCATCGGCCCGAACATGTCTGGCGACCGGCACAAGGAAGGAGTAACGATGTCACCAACCGATGCATTTGCGGAAGCAGCTGCAGCCTATGCCGACGGGGTGCAGGTCCTGTTTGCCCCTTCGGGCGTGCCGACCGGCGAGCGCGGCGGCACGGGGCCGGTGTCCTACGAGGACCTGACCGCTCAGGCCGAACAGCTGGCGCCGGTCTCGGAGCAACTCATCCGGGAGGCCGAGGCCCAGCTGGAAGACGAGGATCCAATGGCGCGCATTCAGGCCTCGACAAGCCTGATGGCCAAAGCGTTCACCGACCTGCAGGTCAGCGCCTATCTGCTCCAGGCCGCCATGGAACAGGAGGAGGAGTACGAGTTCGCTGACGAGAGCACAGGACGGGAGCGTAGTCGATCCAGCATGGGACCCGACGAGGACCTCCTCAAGCTGGTAACCGGCGACCCGGAGGCAGTGGTGCCCGCCGCTGATAGGAGCGGACGCAGTGTGCCGGGAAGCGTGCCCGATGCCCGTGTGGCGTTATCCAACTCGGTCGACGATGCCATCGATCTGATCTCCAGCCGCGCGGGCAGGGTGGGCCAGTCTGCGCTGAGCGGGCTGGTGGGGGTCGGCGCCACAGAGCTGGTCAACGCGGCTGGCATCGTGGGCATGGACATCGCCGAGGCCCTGGGACAGGCCGAAAAGGCCGCCAAGCTCTACGAGCTCTTCCGCAGCTACATTACCAGCGCTGTCGAGTCGCTGATCGCGCTGGTCGGTCGTCCCGCGCTCGAGTCCGCTACCAACCAGGCCCTGGAGTGGGTCAACGAGCTAAAAGAGGGCAAGCTCTTTGGGGAGATGCTGATAAGGCTGTACGGCACCAGCCAGACCGTCGGGCAACTGCGCCTGGAGATCGCCGCCAGCCAGGCTGGACTGGAACGATTCGTGGCTGCCATCCAGGACGTTGACAAGCTGGACAGTGCCTTCCACCAGCAGATCAAGCTGGCCGAAAAGCTATTGAAGGGTCTGCGCTTTGTGGGCGGTATCTCGGCTGCGGCCCTTCCGGCGAGCAAACTGATCCTGGCAGGGGTCTACATGGTGCTGGGCGTGTATATAGTCGCCGCCGGCGGCGACTATGTCGACTCGCCGCGCCTGCAATTCCTTGACCGGGTACCCGGCGTGCGCCAGGTGGTGGAGGTCCGGTTGGCCATCGTGTAGGAGGCAGCGCAATGGCGATACGAACCTATCACGACTTTGTCCTGGCAGCGGGCGATGTCAACCAGGACATTCGCGGCATTCACGGTTTCTCTATCCAGGTGGTCAGCTCGCCCCTCGGCGGGACAGAACCTGAGCCGAGGGAGGTGCCCGACGGCTTTGCGCGACTCCTGGGCAAGCTCGACAGGCGCAAGCTGGACGCGGACGAGGTCATCGAGATCGGGGAGGTGCTGGGCCAGCTCTTGCTGGGTGACAAGGCCTGGATGCTGCTGACCCGTTGCCTGGCCGAGGTGCTAGAATCGGAGCAGGGCCTGCGGTTGCGCCTGCAAATGCCGCCGGAGCTGGCCGGATTTCCCTGGGAGTACGCATACCGCCAGCGTGGGGGTGGCGAAAAGGATCCTACCGGCTTCCTGGCGCTCGACCCACGGATCTCCTTCTCCCGCCAGGAAGCACTGGCAGCCAGGGCCAGCGTGGACACAACCCCCAGAGCCCGCCGCATGCTGGTGGCCATGGCCAGCCCGATCGACGAAGAGGAATTGGACCTGATTCAGGAGCGGGAGAATCTCCATCAGGCATTTGAGAGCAGCATGACCAACATCGAGCTCGAATTCCTGGAGAATGCCACAGTAGAGGGTTTGGGCCGCGAGCTGCGCGAGCAGGTGGACATCCTGCACTTTGCCGGGCACGGCCGGTTCAAAGACATGGGCCATGGGGTCAGCTTTGGTACCAGCACCGGTGAAGGGGCTGTCGTGTTGGTCGACAAGCAGGGCAAGTCAGCGCCGATGCCGGCTGCGCAACTTGCCGTTAATCTGCAGGGCAGCAACGTGCAGATGGTCGTCCTGGGTGCCTGCGAAACGGGCAAGCGCGACGCGGAGAATGTGTGGAGTGGTGTAGTAACCGCCGTCGTTGAGGCGGCTGTGCCCGCTGCGGTGGCTATGCAGTTCTCAGTGTGGGACGATGCAGCGATTGCCTTTGCCCGGAACTTTTACCAGGTACTGGCAGCAGGATTTCCCCTGGACTATGCCGTGAGTGAGGCCCGGCGGGCCATATTTAACCTGTGCCATCCACAGCGCGACCACATCGATCGCGGCCGGTACTGGCGCGATTGGGGGGTACCAGTGCTGTACCAGCAGGCGGAGGGCGACTTTACCCTTGCGGCCCTCACCCAGCCCAGCCAGCGGCGCGCGGTCGAGCTGTACTACCTGGGCAGAGATGCCTACTATGGACGCAGGTACGATCTAGCTCTGGACTATTTTGCCCAGGCCACCGCGGCCGATCCAGGCTTGGCCGACGCCTACGAAATGATCTGCCACATACAGCAGAGCCTGGCCATGCGCGACATCAACCAGCAGAACTATGATGCCGCAGAGCTCAAGCTGATCAGAGCCCAAGAAGCAGCCCGACAGACCGATCCCCGTGATGCACAGGCCGTGGCACTGCGGGGCTTTGTGTTCAAGTCGCTTGCCCAGGTGGCGGAAGGCAGGGGACGCCACGCGCGTGCCGCAGCAGAGGAAGTTGGGAAGCTGGGGCGCGTCGAGCGGGCCAGGGAACTCGATGCCATGGCGGAGCGCTTTGTCCAAGAGGCAATGGAGCAGTATGCCGAGGCTGAGCGCACCTTCGACAGAGCTCTGCGCCTGGACCCCGACGATGCGGCCGCCCAGCTGGGTATGGGTAACGTGCTCTATGCCCGGCGCAAGCTGGACGAAGCCTATGCCGCTTGCTCACGGGCTATTGAGCTGATGCCCAACTTTACCTCAGCACACCACGACCTTGCCCTGGTCTGTGAAGCACAGATGAAGACAGACGCGAAGCACGCCGATGATTGGTGCCGTAGGGCACTGGCTGCCTGGTGGCGCACCTACCAGCTCATGCAGGGAGATGCGGCGTATGCGGCTGACTATGCCACCACAACCGTCCTACCCAGATGGGCCTGGCTGATGGAACAATGTGGGCCCGAGCAGCCAAGCTCCGGAGATGAGGGTGGGGATTAGCCAACTACAACAGGCGTGTGCCAGAAACGCCGCGCAGGCGGGCAGAGCGTCACTGTGGGAGAAAAACTATGCCGACCGTGTATCGTGATTTCGACATTGATGCTTTCGGCTATGAAGAAAGTACTGGCGCTGAGCGCTTCTTGGTGCGGGTGGAGTCGCAGGCCGGGGAGCAGTCGATCGGGGACGCGATGCCAGTTACGATCTCTGCCGATCTCAGGCGGTCGGTCAGGAAACTCAAGAACCGCAGGCTGAGTTTTGGGGAAATGATCGGCCTTGGACAGCAATTGGCAGACCTCCTCCTGCCCAGTGGGGCACGAAGGATGCTGGACCTCAGCCGCGCCATGCTGGGCCCAAAGGAGAGGTTGCGCATCCGGCTAAAGCTCGATAGCTATGCCCTGTCCGACCTGCCCTGGGAGTATCTCTACCTCCCCGCGCCCGATACCCGCCCTGAGGAGCGAGGACCGGAAGGATTTCTCGTCCTGGACCGGCGCGTATCCCTCGTGAGGTACGAGATGATGGGGCAACCCGCCGTGAGCCTGGACCCTGTAGGCGCCGGGCCTTTGCGCATGGTTGCCTTGCTGGCCAACCCGCGAGATCCGGACTACCCTGCGCTGAATCTGGGAACCGAGCGCCAGAACATTGAGAAAGCCATGAGCAAGGTGCCTGGGATCGCGGTCGAGTTCTTCCCCGGGGGAAGGGTGATCGATCTCGAAGATGCGCTGACGACTGATGCCCATATACTGCACTATGCTGGACACGGCGACTTTATGGGTGAGATGGGTGCCAGNTTTGGCACCCAGGAGGGCAGGGGTGCGTTGGTGCTGGTCGGAGAGGACGGCGGAGCCCACCTGTTTCCGGTCGAGAAGCTGGCCCTGACGCTGGTGGGACGCAGTATCCGCCTGGCGGTGTTTGGCGCCTGCAAGACCGCTCAGCGCGACCAGTACAACGCCTGGACAGGTGTGGCACCGGCCCTGACGCGGGCAGGCATCCCGGCAGTGGTGGCCATGCAGTATGCCATCCATGACACAAGCGCCACCGCCTTCAGCCGGCGGTTCTACCAGGCGCTGGCAGCAGGCGAGACGGTCGACGCGGCAGTCACCGACGGGCGGCAGTCGATTATCAACCACAGCGATCTGGATGAGCGGGACTGGGGCGTGCCGGTGTTGTACCTGCGCACTTCCGGAGGGGTGCTCTTCCCCAGGCCAGAGCCGGAAGCTGAAGGACGGCGCGCAGGCCAGCAGGGAGTCTCCACAGGGCCTCCACAAGAGACGAAGCGTACGAGCGCGGTGGACAAACGCGCGTTGCGCGGCGTGATGCTCAGCGCCTTCGACACGGACGAATTGGAGGCGCTTTGCTGGGACACGCAGGGACTATTGCAGGATGAAGGCATCGACCTGGTCGTGAGCCTGGAGATGGTCGGCGGTGGGAGCAAGATGGCGATCGTCATGAACCTGATCGAATACTTTGACAGGCGCGGGCATCTAGAGCACCTGGTCCAGGCTGTGCGCAACGCGCGACCAGGGATGATCTAGCAAACGATTCTGTTCCATCGTTGCCGCGTGCAGGGTGAGGTCGATGCACGCGGTAGCCTGCAAGCCCGACCTGCAGCGTTGCCGGTTAGGGCATCGATCTATTCGGGCTTTGATGACCTCTCGCACACCATCTACACTTTCATCACCACTACCCACCCTCAATGCCGGTCTGAAGTGAAAAAGCCACCAGAAATCTGGAGCGGGACCCGGGCATTGGCCGGGACCAGAGCCCGAGTGCCACCAGTTACCAACCGCACGCACGCAGCGACAGTTGCCGGGCGTGTGTAAAGGAGGTGCAATTGGCCGAGTTGATACGGGAAGAGATTGGTGAGCCCGAACTATTCTGAGAAGTGGAAGGAGAAAGATAAAATGACGGAAGAAATGGATCTGGAGAGAAGCTTTTCCCTTGCTGAAGGTGAGGCTTTCAAGGCTGGCAGCCTCGCCGAAATGGAGGTGGAGGGTGACTACACACACCTCGACTTTGGCGAACTCGCCGACCAGTACAAGCTGAGTGACGCATACAAGAACGTCCGCAATCTGGAACTCCGCTCAGAAACAGAGATCGAGTTGCAGACCTTTGCCGAATACCGTGATATACGCGCCCCCGCAATACGCGCACCATTCGAGGTCGAGCGCAAGCGGCGCCCCCGGTATCCTGCCGACGAAGGCTACCGAAACAGAAAGCTGCGCCATCTTTACCGATATGGCGACATGCTGGTGATGGTTGACAGGACCGTGTACGACGCTGTGGCGGGCAGCATCGACCAGTATGTGCTGGATGTGGGCCGGGACGGCTACTGGGCGACCATTCACGTAGTCCAGGGCGGCACACCGGCCGACATCCGGGATTATATCGCCAGGCGCTCGCCGGTGGGCGTTCTGCTTGTAGGCGCCATCGCCGCGCCCTGGTACGAGATGGATAACGACTTTCACAATGCACACGCAGAGTTCCCCTGCGACCTCTACTATATGGACACTAACGGGACCTGGACCGATCCAGATGGCGACGGCAAGTTTAGCGGTCACACTGGTGACATAATGCCAGAAATCTGGGTGGGGCGCCTGTACACGCCGACAGAAGGTGGGAACGACGCGGCCATGATCAATGACTACTTTGCGCGCAACCACAAGTATCGCCTGGGGCTGCTGGGGCACGCCCGTTCCGCCCTTGCCTTCGTGGACGACGACTGGCAGGGTTTTGGGGACTGCGCGTTGGATCTGCAGTTTCCAGCATCAGCGTTGACTGTCTACACTGCGCCCAACGTCACCGATGTCGATCTCTACAAAGCGGAGGTCAACTCGCTCCGGTCGTGGGTTCAGTTATGCGCCCACTCGTCGCCCAGCGGCCACGCACTGCGGGTGTCTGGAGCCAACGAGTACGTGAACTATACCTACTTCCGGGACACCAATCCACCAAACAGCCACTATTATAACCTGTTCTGCTGCAGTGCAGGCAAGTACACCACGCCAAACTACGTGGCTGGCTGGTATATCTTTGACAAAGCAGGCGGGGGACAGAACCTGGGGCTGGCAGCCATCGCCAGCAGCAAATCAGGCTCTATGCTCGCCTTCGAGGACTTTTACCGCCCGCTGGGCCAGGGCAGATGCATCGGAGATGCCTTTGTGGATTGGTGGCGGGCACGCGGCCCCAACCACGACCTGAACCTGCAGCGCTGGCACTATGGGCTGGTGCTCCTGGGCGATCCGACATTGTCCTGGTGGAAAGGCGCCGTGCCAATACCGGAGCAGCCACAGCCGGACGACGTATTCGACCACTGGCCCAGAAAGATGCAGTTCCGGTGGGATCCGGTGAATATCCCGGGGGCCAAGTACACGGTGGAGGTCGATGCCATAGGCGCGATCAGCGCCGGCAAGTGGGCTGAGGAAATCAACCGGACGTTCGGGATCTATCATAACATCTCGGGTTTTACCCATGACCACTCCTTCGTTGGCGCCCAGCGGGGCCGCTGGCGCGTGCGGGCCGTAATCGGCGGCCAAGTCTGCTCGTGGTCGCCATGGTCCTACTTTAGGTTCACACGCTGACCCTCGACCCGGCCGTCTCCCAAAGGGGCAGAGGTAATAACGGGAGACAGGAGAGCACCGGGTGTCACGACCAATGCAGGCCCGGGAAGGGGCCAGCGACGACGAATTGCTGGCCCTCTCCTGCCACTCTCTGAGCGGTAGCGCCATGACTGGCCACGTATCCGGGTCGGCACAGGAGCCAAAATGGCCAGGAAAGGAGGTGGATCATAGAAGACAGACTGCAGGAAGCATCCACAGAATCCAATAGGCAGCGGATCATTGCCCCCTCGGTGACAGAGCCGGAGTTGGCCGAGTTGGTCAGCGGCTGCCATGCCTTTGCATGGGATCTCTACCAAGCCCTGAGAATCAGAGAGGGCAACCTCTTGGTCTCGCCTTTGAGTATTTCGTTGGCGCTGGCGATGGCCTATGCCGGTGCCCGTGGCGAGACGCGGGCGCAGATGGCACAGGCCTTGCGCCTCACCCTGGGCCAGGATCGACTCCATCCAGCATTCAATCTCCTGGATTCGCAGCTATCCGGTCGCGGCAGGGGTATGGGCAGCAGTAGCAAGGACTTCCAACTGTCGATCGCGAATGCCATTTGGAGCCAGGAAGGGACCAGGTTCATGGATCAGTTTCTGGACACCCTGGCAGCGAACTATGGCTCTGGTATGCGGCTGCTGGACTTTGCAGGAACACCGGAACGGTGTCGTGGCATCATCAATGCCTGGGCCAGCGACCATACCGGGGGTAGAATACGCGATCTGATCCCACCTGGGGCTATACGTCGCTGGACCAAGCTGATCATCACCAACGCCGTCGCCTTCTATGCAATGTGGAGCACCCCGTTTGACGCAGCTCGAACTATGGATGGCAGGTTCTTCCTGCTCGACGGGAGCGAGTACAGGGCCCCCATGATGCGCCAGACCGGGTCATTCGCCTATGCGGAAAGGAAAGGGGTTAGGGCAATCGAACTGCCCTATGCCGGGGAGGAGCTGGCAATGGTGATCTTGCTGCCGCCGGCGGGGACATTTGAGGCATTCGACGCAGGGGTGCGGGCAGAACAGGTTAAGGCTATCATTCGGGATCTGGCACACCAACGCGTTGCTCTGACTATGCCCCGGTTCCAGTTCGCTTCTGGCTTTCGCCTGGCCAGTGTGCTGGCAACCATGGGCATGCCTGCAGCATTCTCGGAAGGCGCTGACTTTTCCGGGATGACCGGAGGGCGCGACCTGTTCCTCGCCGATGTGCTCCACAAGGCATTCGTCGCCGTGGATGAAAAAGGCACGGAGGCGGCTGCCGCTACCGCAGCGATCATGGTGCCGACCCTGGCGCCACGGCAGCTGCCGATCGAGTTCCGCATTGACCGCCCCTTCCTCTTTCTTATCCGCGATCTAGAGACCGGCGCGGTTCTGTTTGTGGGACGCGTGGTGAGACCTGATACATCATGAGCGGGACTGCAAACTCACGCAGGCTACTGCTGCTGAGGACCCGCGACACTGGTGGCTTTTCCAGAGGGCATGGCTGGATGTGATGGGTATGTACGTTGTAGAAAAGGAGGGGGTCATTGGGACCCCCTCCTATCTGCATTCGTCTTTACACGCGGCACCGCGTTCGCGAGTGCTCAGGATGCGGAACGGCGCCGTCGGATTAGCGGCAGTCTAGACCCAGCCCCTTAGCTTCATGGCCTCGGCGACGCGAGCGACTGCCACGATGTAGGCGCCCATCCGGTTGTGAACATCATATTGCTGCGCTGCCTTGTGCACAGCGTGAAAGGCCGCAGTCATCTTTTTGTCCAGCCGTGGATGGACCTCGTCTTCCTCCCAGTAGAAATCGTAGGCGTTCTGCACCTGCTCAAAGTACGAGACCGTCACGCCACCGGCATTGCAGAGAAAGTCGGGGATGACGTACACGCCGTTGTTGTGTAGGATCTCGTCAGCCTCCGGTGTCGTGGGACCATTTGCCAGCTCGGCCACGATCTTGGCCTTGACCTGATCGGCATTCCAGGCACCGATCTGGTTCTCCAGGGCCGCCGGGATCAGGATATCCACATCCAGCTCCAGCAATTCCTCGTTGGTGAGCGGACCGGTATCGTCGCTGGCCTGGTAGGTTCCAACCGTGCCCTCCTGCTGCTTCCAAGCCACGACCTTCTCGAACTCCAGGCCATTCGCATCAAAGATGCCGCCCCGCGAGTCCGACACTGCCACGACCTTGGAGCCGAACAGTTCGGAGACCAGCTTGTGCGCGAACTGGCCGGCGTTGCCATAGCCCTGGACGGCGACGGTAGCCTTGCTCAAATCGATGCCCAGGATCTTGGCAGCCTCGCGGATGGTATACATGCCGCCTCGGGCTGTGGCATCGCCACGGCCTTGCGAACCACCCAGGGGTATCGGCTTGCCGGTGATGACGCCTGGCACATTGTAGCCGCGCATCACAGCATACTCGTCCATCATCCAGGCCATGATCTGGGGCGTAGTATAGACGTCGGGCGCCGGCACGTCGGTCTCTTCGCCGATGTAGTGACCGACCGCGCGGATATAGGCCCGGCTGAGGCGCTCCAGCTCGCCCATGGACATTTCCTTCGGGTTGCAGATGACGCCACCCTTCCCGCCACCCAGCGGAATGTCCACGACGGCTGTCTTCCAGGTCATCCAGGCAGCCAAAGCGCGGACGGTGTCGATCGTCTCGTCGGGATGAAAGCGCAGGCCGCCCTTTGTCGGTCCACGCGAGTCGTTGTACTGGACACGGAAGGCGTGAAAGATCTTGACATTGCCATCGTCCATCCTAACCGGCAGCGTGAGGTGAAATTCGCGCAACGGCCAACGCAATAGCTCGTGGACCGCCGGCTCCAGCCCCATGATCTCTGCAGCTTCGTCCAATTGTGATTGGGCAATCTTGAAAGGATTTAGTTTTTTTTTTTTTTTTTTTTTTTTTTGAAAGGCAAAAGCCCGGTGCCTGGCATGCGAGCTTCCCTTGGCTCTCCAAACAAAAATATACCCGATCCGTCACCTCCTCATGCGCGCGGGTATACCTATGCAAAAGTAGGAATTGCCACGCTGCAATCCTCGGTTGTTTGTGGATTATAGCACAATCAGAGGGGGGAGGCAAAAACGATTGGAGTTATGACCTATTCCGCCAGCTTTTTCCTCGAGCAGAGCCACGACCATCTGGGGATTGGCCTTGCCGCGAGTGGCCCGCATAACCTGGCCCACAAACCACTGCAGCAGCGTCCCTTTGCCTTCACGGTAGGCCGCCACCTGTTCCGGGTTGGCGCCAACGACCTCATTGACGATGCCTTCCAGGGCATCCTCGTCTGAGATCTGGACCAGGCCTTTCTCCTTCACGATCTCGGCAGCCGTTCGTCCTGTGGCAAAGATCTCGACTAATACCACTTTGGCGCTGTTGGCAGTAATAGTCCCCTGCTCAACCAACGCTATCAATTCGGCCAGCCCCCCCGGCGTGACACGGCACCCGTCTATATCGACGTCCTCCACCCTCAGCAGGCGAAAGAGCTCGCCCGTGATCCAGTTGCTAGCCATCTTGGGATCGAGATCCAACTCTTTGCCAATTGCGACCGCCTCTTCAAAGAAATCGGCCACCTCCCGGTCGTCAGTGAGCGTGCTGGCATCGCGTTTTGACAGCCCATACTCGGCGATGAAACGTTCCCGCCTGGCATCGGGCAGCTCGGGGAGCTTTTCCCGGATCCGGCCAACCCATTCCTCAGAGGGATGCAGCGGCGGCAGATCCGGTTCAGGGAAGTAGCGATAGTCTTCCGATGTCTCCTTGACGCGCTGTTCGACCGTTCGGCCGCTTCGCTCGTCCCAGCCCATAGTCACCTGGCGGACCATACCGCCCGAGTCCAGGACGCCGGTCTGGCGTGCTATCTCATAGTCCAGCGCTAGCTTGGCCGCGCGGAAGGAATTCAGGTTCTTGACCTCCACCTTGGTGCCAAAGTCGCTGGTGCCGATAGGCCGTATCGAGACGTTCGGCTCGCAGCGCATGGCCCCCTTTTCCATATCCCCGGTGGAGACGCCCGTATAGCGCAGGATGGCGCGCAGTTTGATCAGGAGCTGGCGCGCCTCCTCGGCGGTGCGTATGTCTGGTTCGGTGACAATCTCGATGAGCGGAAGCCCGGCACGGTTGAGATTCACCAGGCTGTAGTCGCCGGCATGGATCGATTGTGCCGTTTCCTCTTCCAGATGCACGCGGCGGATGCGGATGCGCTTGACCGCACCCTCGGGCCCGCCGGGATCGTCGATCTCGACCCAACCATGCTGGCAGAGTGGAAAGTCGTACATGCTGATCTGATAAGCCTTGGGCAGGTCGGGATAGAAATAGCTCTTGCGTGAGAAGACGGCCGTCCCTGCAATCTGGCAATTGAGGGCCAGCCCGACCATGATCGTCTGTTCCACCGCCCGCCGGTTGATGACCGGCAGGACGCCGGGCATGCCCAGGCAGGTAGGGCAGACGTGGGTATTCGGCTCGGCACCGAACACCGCGGCGTCACAGCCGCAGAACATCTTGGATTTGGTGAGCAGTTGGGCATGGATCTCCATGCCAATCACGGCTTCGTATTCTGCCATAGAGCCTTCCGGCATACTGTGGTCGGCGGCAGTATAACATACATCTCTCCTGCTGGAAAGTTTGACCTTTGGCATCCTTTCGAGTATACTACGCCAGACGGGGCGTAGCGCAGTTCGGCAGCGCGCTTGGTTTGGGACCAAGAGGTCCGCGGTTCAAATCCGCGCGCCCCGACTTTGCGCCCTCAAAGAGGGCGCTTTTTTTGATCGTCCTTCTAACCTAGCGTGACAGGGACCTTTGGTGATTCCGTCACGCCCGGCTATAGGGCTTCTGATCGCCAACAGCTTTGAATGAAGGAAAAGGGCGCCCTGAGGCGCCCTTTTTGCTATTGATTTCGGTCCTCAGCTTTGCAGTTTGTCGAGGAACGATGAAGCCTGGCGTCGCACGGCGCTGCGCTCATCCTCGTCCAGGTAGCGCAGGCCATAGACGTTGCGGCCCAGCCGGGGGTTGGCCCTGAGGGTACCTTCGTGTTCCAGTAGAAAGTTCCAGTAGAGGAAATTGAAGGGGCAGGCATCTTGGCCAGTGCGCTGCTTGTGATCGTAACGGCAGCGCGGGCAATAGTCGCCCATCCTGTTGATATAGTTGGCTGAAGCGATGTAGGGCTTGGTGGCGACCGAGCCGCCGTCGGCGTTCAGCCCCATGCCAATGACGTTGGGCGCCATCACCCACTCGTAGGCGTCCACGTAAAAGCTCAGGAACCAATCGTTGACGGCCCTGGGCTGGACGCCGGCCAGCAGGCAGAAGTTGCACAGCAGCATCAGGCGCTCGATGTGATGGTTGTAGCCGCTGTCAATAGCCCGGCCTATGGCATGATGCAGGCAGCTCATCTCGGTGTGGGCATCCCAGAAGAACGACGGCAGGGGGCGCTGCGCATCCCAGGCATTTGCCTCCATCAGGTCCGGCATCAACCGCCAATATTGCCAGTAGATATACTCACGCCAGCCAAGGACCTGCCGCACAAACCCCTCCGCCGAGTTGATGGGAGCCCGTTCACTGTGGTATGCACCTTCTACGGCGGCGATCAGCTCCAGCGGCTCCAACAGGCCGATGTTCAGGTAGGGTGAGAGCAAAGAGTGGTAGAGGACCGGATGCTGGCTGCTCATCGCGTCCTCATAGGGACCGAACTGGGCCAGGCGGTTCGCCAGAAAATCGTCAAAGGCGCTGAGGGCCTGCTGGCGGGTCACCGCCAGGCCAAAGCCGCCGGCCGTCCCCACGCCGTGGGCCGCTGCCTCTACCTCGGCCATAACCTCCCGTGTGATGGTATCGGGCTCGAAGGTGGGCACCGGTGGTGGCTCTGCGTCGGGCGGCAGGGGTCTGCGGTTCTCGGCATCATAGTTCCACTTGCCCCCCACCGGCTTGCCATCTGGGGCCATCAGGACGTCAAAGTGACGGCGCATCCTCCGGTAAAAGTGCTCCATCAACACGCGCTTGCTGGCCTCAGCACCCGGGTAAGGATCGAACCGCCCGACCAGAAACTGCGTATTGGGCACGATGGTCGCCGGCAAGCCCAGTTCATCGCCCAGCCGCGCCCGCTGAAAGGTTCGGCCCTGCCATTCGCTGGCATCCATGGCGAATAGGCGGCTGGGCTTCCAGGCAGCCACATGCTGCCTGAGGCCGTCGAGGAAGGTGGGCGCCTGGACATAGTCCACCGCGTACCCCTGTGTGCGTAGCTCCTCAGCATAGTGACGCATGGCACTGAAGAGCAACACCAGTTTCTTGCGCTGGTAGGGCAAACGGCGCGTGCGACGCAAGCTCTCGACCAGCACGACCCGCAGATTCTGCTGGGCGTGTTCCTGCTCAGCGGCAGCCAGCGCTGGATGTCGCGCCAGCAGTTGATCGCCCAGGATCCAAACCGATGCCCGCTCGTCGCCCATGGACTGACTCACTTTCCCCGATTAACAGCGCTGCAAAGCGACCTGCTATCTGTCAGCGTGGTTGCTACGCCAGGGACTTCCGACGGCTCATATGCGCGCTGCGATCTGCTCCATCTCGCGCGCCAGGTCCAGGTCCTTCTGCGTGATGCCCTGAGCCTCGTGTGTAGTCAGGTCGACCACCACCCGGTTGTAGACGTTTTTCCACTCCGGGTGATGGGATGAGCGCTCAGCCAGAAGGGCGACCTGCGCCATAAAGCCAAAGGCCCGCACGAAATCTCGAAACCGGTACTCCCGGTGCAGCTTGCCGCTCTCGACGGTCCAGGAGCCCAGTTCTGCGAGGGCTTCCTCGATCTCCGCCTCGGTTGCTTTTTGCACTGTCATATCCACGCCCTCCGTCTAAAGCTGCCCCTGCATCGAACCGGCATAGCCCGTCAGCTCGACATACCCGTTGCCGCTCACTGACTGCCCCGCCCGCTCGCCCTCGACCCTCACTGCGCCCTCCCAGTAGGCATAGGAGACGATCAGTTCCTGGTCCGACAGGTAGGGTTCGATGGACAGCGTTAGATCCAGGCTCGGCACGAACACCGTCCAGCCAGCCGGATAGGTGGCGCCAGAGTTCGGACTGCGCCAGCTATCCTCGACACGGATCTCAAAGTCTTCGCGGCCTAGATGGCGCGTACTGCCGTCCGGCGCAACAAAGGTGCCGCTGGAGTAGAGATCGATGCTGCCGTCCTCCTTGCGGAGCTGGAAGACCATCAGCTCGCTGCCGTCATCCAACTGGATCGAGAACCAGTCCCAGCCTATCTGGTCGGCGGCCAGGCCACTGGTGCTCCATTCGTGGTCCATCCAACTGAGGCCGCTGACCTGGTAACTGGCCCCTCCTACCTGCACCGTGCCGGAAGTCTCCAGGCGGGTCAGGCTGTAGTAGTAGGACGCGTTGCCCGGCTGTGGCCCCTTGGGGCTGAAGCCACGGTCGCCCTGGAGGACGGGACCTTTGCGATCTGTCAACAACAGGTCCAGGGCCAGGGTTCCCTGGGATTCCGCTGCATCCGGCGAACCAACCTGCGCGCGCATGCGGGTCACCCCGGGCTCGACCTCCTCCACCTGCCAGTCCTCCAGCCACACGCGATAGGGCGTGGCCTGCGCACCCGCTAGCCCTACTGCCCCACGGGAAAAGCGCTCAAATGCCTGGTAGTCCCTGCCCGCTACGTCAGTCAGGGCAAAGTGGGCCATGTAGACCTGATCCGCAGCCCATTGAGACTCGCGTTCGGCGCGCAACGGAGGTGGAACCAGCGCCCGCCGGAAGAAGGTCAACTGATAGCCAAAGCGCTGCCCACCGTCGGCTACCAGGTTACCGGTATAGTACCACCACTCGGTTTGGTAGTCCAGATGAGGGCCATGATCTGCGGGGAACTCGAGGTCCTTTGGCCCCCTGGCCCGGAGATAGCCTTCGCTCTGGACATCTGATCCCTCGTCGGCCAACGCGACCAGACGAGCCTGTACCTGTGGTGCCTCGCGCTGTGAGAGCAGTAGCGGGATGCCCACCAAAGCAGCAAGCAACCCGAGTCCAATCAGAACTCTAAACCATTGTTTCATAGCAGATCCTCACTCGTACCGCAGCGCCTCAGCGGTGAGCATCCGGCCCATCTTGCGCGCCGGGTAGATGCCGGCCAGCAGCGCGGCAACCACAGCCACCGCCAGCGCCGTCAAAAACGGGGCCGGATCGACCTGCATCTGCAAGGTCCAGCCAAAAGAACGACGGTTGATGATATAGATCAGGATGAGCGACAGCGCAAAGCCCGTCGGCATGGCCAGCAGACCGGCAACAGCCCCCATCAGGCCCGTTTCGAGCATCACCAGCCCCCAGAGCTGGCGGGCGGTCAGGCCGACTGCACGCAGGATGCCCACCTCCCGTTGCTTCTCCAGGAGCAGCGACAGAAGGGCGCTGAGAACACCGATAAAGGCGACCACAGTCGCAAGCAATTGGAGCGCACCGGTGATAGCAAAGGTGCGGTCAAATATGACCAGTGCCTCGTCGCGCAGCGCCTGGTTAGGCCGGACGAAAAGCCGCTGCACCGGTGCCAGGGCGTCGCCCAGCTCGCGTGTCACCGCATCAGCGTCCACACCAGGCTCCAGCCGGACAGAGAGAGCCGTCACAGTCTCGTCATTCCACAGCCGGCGGTAGGTGTCCAGAGACATGGACACGATGCCACTGCTGGTCACATAATCGTAATAGATGCCAGCCACCGGGAATTCGCGCGGCCCCTCTGATGTGTAGAGCGTAACACTGCCACCCTTCCGCGGCAGGTCCACCAGATTGGCATAGGGCTCGGAGACGACGACCGCGCCATCCTGCATCGCCGCCCAGATCTCCTCCGAGGAAAGATCGCCAGTGACGAAGGGACGGTCCCCAAAATTGGGATTATCAACGGCAAATACCGAGATCGGGCCACCAGGTGATTCCACAGTCACCGTGCGCAACAAGTCCACCCGTTCGACACCAGGCCACACCTCCACGACGGGCAATACCGCCGGATCGAGTGGCGTTGATGCCTGGGTCGAGGTACGACTGGGTGCCGAGACATAGACATCCCCCTGAAGCACCTGATCCAGCCAGGCGACTACTGTGGTGCGAAAGCTGCCGATCATCAGGCTCACGCCGATGGTAACCGATACGGCTACCATGAGTGCAGCGACCGCCACCGCGGTGCGGCTGATGGAAGTGACAACGTTGCGTGGGGCCATGCGTCCCAGTGCGCCCCAGATGCGCCCCAAGGGTCGCGTGACTGCGCGCATCAGCACCATGGTCACCAGCGGCGTTAGCGCGGCAAAGGCTACGATAATGGACAGGGTTCCTGAGAAACTGATTACCAGGCTGCGGGTTGGGATAGCCAGCAGGACCAGCCCGAGGATAACGAGTACCAGGCTGCCAAGGCCTACCCGGGTGACAGCCCGTCGCGCTTTGCCCTCCAAGCCAGAACGGGACAGGGCGGCGCGGGCCGGAACCGAGGCCGCCTCCCAGGCCGGCGGTGCGGCGGCCAATATCGTTGCCAGAATGCCCAGCAGCGCACCCTTTACCAGGCTGCTGGTGGCAATCTCGATCTCTTGCACAGTAACGGCGAAATAGAGATCGGTGATGGTCTGGGTCACGGCCTGCACTGCACCCCTGCCCATGACGATGCCCAGGCCCATGCCCAGCACTGCGCCCAGCACACCGACGACAAATGCCTCGCTGAGCACCAGGGCAAAGACCTCACGGCGCGTGACGCCCAAGCTGCGCAGCGTGCCAAAAAGGGGGCGGCGCTGGACTACGGAGAAGGTCATGGTATTGTAGATCAGGAACAGGCCGACCACCAGCGCCAGCAGGCTGAGGGCCAACAAGTTGAGGCGGAAAGCGGCCGTCATCTCCTCTATGGTGCCGGTGCGAGCGGCCACCTCTACTATCTGGGCTCCGGGCGGCAGCAAGCTGCGCAACCTTTCGGTCGCTGCAACTCCATCCCCGGGTAGAATAAGATCGATGCGTTCCAGGCGCCCGAGGCGGCCTGTCAATTCCTGTGCGGTAGCCAGATCGGTTAGCACCAGGCCAGCAAGGGTGCGGCGGCTGAGATCATCAGCTGGAACCAGGCGGCCCGCCACCACTGCCTCGCTCTGGTAGCCGCCCACTTCCAGGCTGAGAGGGTCGCCCACTGACAGGCCATAGTAGTCGGCCGTTTCGGAGGCCAGCAAGACAGCACCTGGACGGGTCAGCAGGGCTGTGAGTTCCCCAATTGGCGCGTCGCCCTCTCCCCAAAGGTAGTTGCGAAAGGGCGCCTCGGCAAAGGGATCGACACCAAGGAGTTGAAAGGGCCGGTCGCCAAGCTGCGGTGAATAGACATAGTCGGACACGATTGGGGCAGCCAGTATGCCGTCAGTATCCAACCCCTGGCGGCGCAGCTCGACGTATAGCGCTTCGTCCAATCCCTGTGGCCCGCCGACGATCTGGTGCGTGGCCCGTCCCGTTACTGAATCGGTGCTGTAGTCGAAAGCTCGCGTGGCGCTGGCGTTGGCCAGGTCCACCGCAACAGCCACAGCAACACCGAGTGTAATGCCAAGCACCATCAAGACGCTCTGCCATGGGTGCCTCAGCAGGTAGCGCAACCCTATGTTCCAGAGCGTGCGGGAGGCAAAGGCAGTTACTTTGGTCTCACTCATCTTGCATCCCGTTGACCAGTTTCCCGTCGCGCAGGGTTAGTGTACGGTCGGCGTAGGCGGCGGCTTCGTGACTATGGGTCACCAGGATCAGGTTCTTTCCCTGTTGGCGAGTCAGACGGTCTAGCAACGCCATGACCTGCTGCCCGGTATCCTCGTCCAGGTTGCCGGTCGGCTCGTCAGCCAGAACCAAAAGCGGGTCGTGGACCAGGGCGCGGGCGATGGCCACGCGCTGCTGCTCGCCGCCGGAGAGGCGATCGGGGAAGGTATCCCGCCGATCGAGCAATCCCACCGCCTCCAGCAGGGTTTCGGCCCGGCGCTGGGCCTCACTGTTCTCCACGCCAGCCAATTCCAGTGGCAGCATCACGTTTTCCCACACCGTGAGCGTTGGGATCAAGTTGAAGAACTGGAAGACAAAGCCGATATTCAGCCGGCGGAACAGCGTGCGCTGTCGCTCGTTCAAAGCAGTCAAGCGCTGGCCGTTCACCCATATGTCCCCGCCGTCCACCAAGTCAATGCCGCTGATGAGATTCAGCAGCGTGCTCTTGCCACTGCCGCTCTTGCCCAATATAGCGACAAACTCGCCATTGGCAAACTCGGCCTCGGCGTCTCGCAAAACGGTGCGTGTCTGTCCGCCCTCCTGAAAGCCCTTGGAAAGCCCGGACAAGCGAATGAAACTACGATTCTCCTTCATCATCGATCACAGGTCGAGCACACCGCGATGGTTATCACGATGGGCGGCAAGAATGCGCTGTGCAGCGTCTTCAGGGCTCAGCGCTTTCGCGGGTAGATTGAAGGGTACCTTGTCCCATAGTGGGGTGTCCACAGCGGCCGGTCGGACCAGAGTGATCCGGCGCTTGCGCTCCTCCTTGCCGAGGACCTCGACAAAAGCTTCGATGCCGGCCTTGGCAGAAGCATAGGCAGACAGCCGGGGCAAGCGCAGGCGCTCGCTGATGGCACCCAAAAAGATCATGTGTGCATCACGCGCCACGAGCGGCAGGCTATAGTGCGTGGTCAGGTAAGCACCAGTCAGATTTGCATCCAAGATGCGCTGCCACGAGTCGGGCTGGGCATCAGCCACCTTGCTAGCAGCGATATCGCCCACAGAATACACCCAAAGATCCACCTGATCCACTTTTTTCTTTGCCTCCTCTACGGCCCGTTGCACAGCGCCCTCATCGGCCACATCCACCTCAATTACGTCGGAGGCCAGGTTCCTCAAGCCCGCCACTCCACGACCGAGGGCAACGACATGCCAGCCCTCTTTGCTCAATGTTGAAACTAGCGCCTGGCCAATACCACCCCCGGCGCCCCAAACCATCGCATTTTGAACCATCTTACCCCTCCTTCTCCGACAATCACAACTCGCTATCGCGTTCCGTCAAGCCCGATTGGCCGCGGTACTGTGTCCAGTCGCGATCTGGGAATTTGCGACCGATCCTGGCAGGACAGCAGCGCGTCTATGCCAGGGGCAATCGCTGTTGGTGACAGTCCTTATAGACTGTATGCCCTTCTCCCAGCATAATTAGAATCAAGGCCATACTGTGACCCTACAATATCACATTGTCATAGTTTTGTCAAGGTTTTGAATAGGTACGGGCGTTAAGCTTGCATAAAACTCGGGAGAACACTTGCCGATCGGCGCCTAGAAGGGAGGTCTTGAGATGAGTCACCAACGGATCGAGCCTGGACCCGGTCAGGAATCGGTTTGGGACTATCCCCGCCCACCGCGCGTGGAAGACTCGGAAAAACATATCCAGGTGGTGTTTGCCGGCGTGACCATCGCCGACACACGTCGTGCAAAGCGCGTACTGGAGACCAGCCACCCACCTGTCTACTATATACCCCCTGAAGATATCAGGATGGAGTATCTGGCGCGGACTGACCGGACCTCATGGTGCGAGTGGAAGGGCCGGGCGAGCTACTACAGCATCACGGTAAATGGCAGGCAGGCCACAAATGCTGCCTGGTCGTATCCCAAGCCTGAGAAGGCGTATGAGACCATCCGAAACCACGTGGCCTTTTACCCACAGCAGATGGATGCCTGCTACGTGGACGGCGAGCGGGTGCAGCCACAGCCGGGTGGATTCTATGGCGGATGGATCACCAGTGACGTAGTCGGACCCTTCAAAGGGGGCCTGGGGACGGCCGGATGGTAGTACTTTGTGGGGGGCATTCAATTAGGTTTGCGCGCCGTACCCAGGTTGCAGGCTGGATGGATGTGTGCTATAATCTCCTCCAGTGAGCCCCGGCCTCGGCCTGCGTCAAAGCGCTGGGGCGGAATGGGGCGCGACCGTGCGGGAGTAGCGCAGTGGTAGCGCATCTGCCTTCCAAGCAGACTGTCGCGGGTTCGAATCCCGTCTCCCGCTCCACTCCACACGACGGCCCCGGCCTGACGGTCGGGGTCGTTCTGGTTCTGCCGACAGCCTCCGGCTGGCAAAGTCGGCTTACGAAAGGAATGCCTGAAGCATGATCCCTCTCGAGCTCCGCGTTCGCAACTTTATGTGCTATCGTGACAACGTTCCCCCGTTGAATTTCGACGGTATCCATCTGGCCTGCCTGACCGGCGCCAACGGGCATGGCAAGTCAGCCTTGCTCGATGCCATGACCTGGTCATTGTGGGGCAAGGCGCGGGCCAAGCGCGACGACGAGTTGATCCACCTGGGCGAGTCCGAGATGGAGGTCGAGTTCACCTTTGACCTGGGGGGTACCGTCTATCGCGTGCTCCGAAAACGCGACTCAACCAAGCGGGGCCGCACCGTGTTGGACCTCCAGGTGCAGCACGATGGCGAGTTTCGCTCCATTGCTGAGGAAGGCGTGCGGGCCACCGAAGCAGCCATCGTCCGCCTGCTGCGCATGGACTATGAGACCTTTACCAACTCGGCATTCCTGCTCCAGGGCCGGGCAGATGCCTTTACGACGCGCACACCGGCAGAGCGAAAACGAGTGCTGGGCGAGATCCTGGGCCTGGGCATCTATGATGAGTACGAGCAGCGGGCAAAGGAAAGAGCTAGGGAGAAGGACCGGGATTTGGCAAGGCTCGAGGGCCTGTTGCGTGACATCGACCGCGAACTGGATCGCCAGCCGGAATACGAGACCGAGTTAACCCAGGCCGAGGCCCGGGTCTCTGAACTGAGCGCTGGCGTCAAGCAGGCGGAAGCAAAGCTGCGCGATCTGCAGCAGGCGGAGCAGGCACTGAAGCACCAGGAAGTCCAGCTGCGAGATCTGGAACGCCGGCTGGGGCAGGCAGAGCAAGAGGTACGAGAGGTGGAGGCCCAGCTTGCCGAGCGTAAGCAGCAGTTGGAACGCTATGAAGCCATCCTGGCCGAGCGCGAACAGGTAGAGACCGGCTATGCTGCCCTGACTCAAGCCCGCGAGGCCGACGCGAGCTGGAACGAGCGGCTGGCCCAAGTCGTCCGAATCCAGGAACAACAGCGCGGGATCGAGCGGGCACTGGACGCTGCCCGCCGCGAGCTTGACCTGGCCCAGGGGCGCCTGGGCGAGCGGATCCACGAGCTGGAGCGCCGGGCTGCAGACTTGACCGAGCGGGAGCGCGAGTTGGGCAAGGTACGCGAGCGGCTGGCCCTCCTGAGCGAGTGCCAGGTCGAGCACGATGCTGCCCGGGCTCAGCTCCAGGCGCTGGGGGAGGAGTCGGCTGGACTGCAGGTCGAGAATGACAGAATGCTGGCGGACATGGAAGCGCTGAGGGACAAGCTGGATCTGTTGGAACGGGAATCGGGCGAAGCCGAGTGCCCTCTCTGCGGGCAGTCCCTGTCCGACGAGCACAGGGATGAACTGCTCGCCGAGTTCCAGGCCGAGGGCACAGCGTTGGCCGACACCCACCGGGCAAACACCGCCCGCCGCAGCGAGATCAAGGCTGAATCCCAGCGCCTGGAAGCCAACATCAAACGCCTGGAGGGAGAACTGACAGGGCTCCCCCCGCTGCAGCGCCGCGAGGCCCAGCTGGAACAGGCGCTGGCTGAAGCCAAGGAGGCGGCCTCTGCCCTGGAGCCGGCCCGTGCCGAGCAGGAGGCGCTGGCCCAGCGCCTGCAGGATGGCGCCTATGCCCCGGACGAGCAATCCGAGCTGGCGCGATTGGCCGCCGAGCTTCAGGCGCTGGGCTACGACCAGGCCGCCCACCAGCAAGCCCGCGACCAGGTGGCTTCCCTGGCCGAGTTCGAGGCCGCCCACCAACAGCTTCAAACTGCCCTGGAGCGCGCGGACGGCGAGCGGGCCGCGCTGAAGGATCTCCAGGCGCGCCTGGCGCGCTGGCAGGAGACACTGGCCGACGACCGGGCACGGCGCGCATCACTGGCAGTAGAGGTGGAGCGCCTGCCGGAGGTCCAGGCCCAGGTCAAGAGCGAGGCGGCCAAACTGGAGCAGTTGCAGGCCGAATCGTCCAAGGCCCGGTTGCTGCTGGGGGCAGCCCAGCAGAAGCTGGACCACTGCCGCAACCTGACCGTAGAGCGCGAGCGACGGGTCAAAGACCAGGAGCGCTTTGTCGAGGAGAAGGCCATCTACGACGAGCTGCGACTGGCTTTCGGCAAGAAGGGCATCCAGGCTATGATCATCGAGGTAGCCATTCCCGAGATCGAGTTCGAGGCGAACCAGCTGCTGGCGCGCATGACCGATGGGCGCATGCACGTCCGCTTTGAAACGCAACGCGAGACACTCAAGGGCGACACTCTGGAGACGCTGGACATCAATATTGCCGACGAGCTAGGCACGCGGTCGTACGAGCTCTTTTCCGGCGGAGAAGCGTTCCGGGTCAATTTTGCCATCCGCATAGCCCTGAGCAAGCTGCTGGCCCGCCGGGCCGGGGCCCAGTTGCAGATGCTGGTCATCGACGAGGGGTTTGGCACCCAGGATGCCGAGGGCCGCGAGCGCCTCGTGGAAGCGATCACTTCGATCCAGGATGACTTTGAGCGCATCCTGGTCATTACCCACATCGAAGAGTTAAAGGACGCATTCCCCGTGCGCATCGATGTGACCAAGACTGCCGAGGGCTCCCAGATCAGCCTGAGCTAGATCCAGCTATACCGGGTCAACGGCCCACTGGGACATGCGCCGCCGCGGAGCGACGAGCCACAGTCCAGAGTTGGGAACAGAAAACGGCACTGGGCGGCTCTTCCCCAGTGCCGCCCAGTGCCGTTCACGCCAGTACCCAGACGCAGGAACTGTTCGCAGAGTCCTTCTACGTCCGTTGAACCTCCTCGACTTCTTCGTACCACCGTATGCGCGTGCCGATCTTGGCCCGCATCCTCCAGGCCATGGTTTTGGGCGCCTGATCCATTCTCTTCTGCAGCTTTACCAGGCGCTTTTTGATGACCTGCGCCTCTGGTTCGTCAAGATCAATATCGCCCTCGTCCAGGAAGGTGCGCAGTTTCTGAATGGTCATCGAAACGGTAGTGTACAGTCCCCAGTCCTTGGCACACAACTCGGCGATCAAGTCGGCGTTGATGGTCTCATCATCGCCTGGGCCAACCTCGTGGTCCACCAGCAGTGTGAGGAGGTCCAGCACGTCCTTGCGGTTTAGCTCGACGATCTGGGCCTTGGACAGGAACAGCTCGGCCAAGGGGAGCGTCAGGGGCTCGATGTGCAGCCGGTCAGCCAGGGGCAGGGTATGGCACATAGTAAAGTCGCCGATAAAGACATCTATCTGTCGCCCGCGGTCCTCGTCGTACCAGAGCTGGCGACGATCGCCGCTGAGGGTGTTCAAGGTCTTGTTCGGCGTATAGCCCATCCCGGGCAAAAAGTCCATCAGTTTCTTGGCACCGGACTTGTCAGTCACAAAGTCGATGTCGGGATACTTGCGCTCCAGAGAGCGGTGATTGGCGTGAGGTGAGTGGACCTTGATGGCCAAGCCGCCCAGCACCCGCAAGAATATGTCCTCTTTTTGCGCTGCATCGACGAGGCGCTGCATCTCGTCTTCCAGGTTAGCAAATGTACTACTCATACCCATTCCCCTAAGGCAAGATAGGGGCGAGGGGCAGAGAGGTTGCTCTCCGCCCCTTCACCCGCATCGTGCATCTACTCTACGGGGATCTCCTCGTAGATCTTGTTGATATCGATGCCTTCACGCTTGCGCCACCACTTGAAGCCGACATAGATGATCAAGGCCAGCGCGTACATGGCCAGCATGTAGATAACCGAGCTGGTATTGCTGATACCGATGCCATAGAGCCCATTGGGATCGATGATCCACTGGTAGAGCAAGAAGATCAGGAACCCGCCAAAGATAACGCCTGCGACAGTGATGAGCGGTATGCCCAGGATCTTGTACTTGGCGATGGGCGAAGCCTCGTACAGGTCGCGTTTGATAAAGGGCAACAGGATGGCAGCGATGGTGGAGCCCAGATAGGTGACGGCAATGACCAGCGTGGAGCACAGGGTCAGCGTCTGGAAGTCAAAGATATTCCAGGCGAACAGAGCGGAAACCAACAGCGAGGGGATCACCATCATCAACAGGGCCCAGATGGGCGTGCGCGTGCGGGGCTCGACCTCAGCCACCTTTTCGGGCAGCAGCCGGTCGAAGGCAGCAGCAAAGATGACGCGCGTCGAGCTCAGGAACACGGTGCCCGACCAGCCGAACCACCAGGCGCTCATGGCCAACACGATGATGAACTGGATGATGCGGCTGGGGGTCATGAACACCGCCAGCAGGGCCGGGTAGGGCCAGATAGGCAGGGGCGGCGTCTGTTCAGTGTAGCCCCAGGCATAGTTCCACCAAGCGCCGTTGGCGTTCATATACCAATCCCAGGTGATCGTCTTGTTGATCAACAGGAAGAAGATAGCGCCCAAGACCGTGGTGATGATCAGGGCCCAGCCCATACCCCAGAAGTTGCGCTTGAAATCAGTCGCGCCACGCACCTCACCGTAGAGCGTTGCCCCCCAGTTGGGCCAGAGGTTAAAGAACACCAGGTAGGGGATCGCCAGGAAGATGGCGCCCAGCGTGCCGCCCCACAGCGGCGAGACGGCGCCCGCCTCCTGCCCGGCTGTGACAGTTGCGTCGTAAACGTTGGCATCAGCCCCAAAGATCGCTGTCGCTTGCTCCTCCAGGCCGCTCTGGAATGATGCCTGGTTGCCAAAGAGCAGGAAGGCAAAGACGATCAACAGCGCGACAATGCCGATCCAGAAGCAGTACTTTTGGATGCGCGAGTACCATTTCATGCCGATGGCGATATAGAAGGCCACCAGCGCGCACATGATGACCGCCGTAACAAAGAGACCGAGGGGCGTCTGGCTGAACCACAGGGCAGCCTCCTGGGCACCCAGGATACCCAGCAGCGGGGTGAAAAACAGCTGCCGCAGCATGTCGGCGTAAAGTGGCACCCACAGCCAGAGGATGAACCACCATCCGGTGACAGCCAGTACAAAGCCGATGCCTCCACCAAGGATACGGCTCTGCCAGACATAGTCGCCGCCGGCACGGGGCATCACCGCGATCAGTGCGGCGTAAACAATCACCTCAAAGATGATGAACACCGCACTTATGATCAGTGCAGGCAGTATCCCGCCATCGAGGTAGTACATCTGGCTAAAGATGTACAGGCCCAGGGTGATGAGGTTGATGGAGAAGAAAGCGTAGATGAAGGCGTCAAAGACTGACCACGAGCGGACCAGCCCCGTTGCCTTGCGCAAGAACAGCGTCGATTCTTTCTCTTGACCCATTTCTGTGTTCTCCTTTGCTCCATTTCCGTGTTGTTGCGATGTTTGTGAGAACTTCCAACTGCTGGGCACAAATAGAACTCTCGTACCTGTGCTCACCCCCTTTCCCCGGCGCCCCCGGTTAGCCAGTCGTCAATATATAATTCTTGACCTTGTTACGGGCCAGATTAACAACCGCACCCAACAGCCGGCCCTGCTCGTACATGCTGCCAGGGTTGATACACAAGGTCTTGCCTATGCGGATGGCGCCCTTTCCCTCGTGAATGTGTCCGTGCAGGCCCAGCAACGGCTGGTACTCCTTGATGACCTCTCGAACAGCATGGCTACCCACCGGCACCAACGAACGACCGCCCAGCATGGGCGTCAAATCCTCGGTCAGTTCGGGTACGTCGTCGAGCGTCGAGCCGTACGGCGGGGCGTGCAAGTTGAATACACTGTTCCGGGGATTCTTGAGCTGCGAGATCATGGCGTCAAAGCGGGTGCGCAGCGCCTGCTCGTCCTCTTCTCGATAGGTATTCCAGGGCGTGGGGTTGCTCCAACCAGAGCTGATCATCTCGTGGTACGCGTCCAACTCAATGACCTTGCCCTCCGCCAATTGCACATGCTTCGAGGTGCGGATCAGATCATCCAGTTCGAACATGTCGTCGTTGCCCGGCGCTACGTAACAGCGGATGCCACTACCTGCCAGCTTTTCGTCTGCAAAGGCCAGCCATTGCTCAGCCGTCTTGAAAACCTCACTATGAAAGATGGCATCTACCTTTTGGGGATCGGCATTGAGCTCGGCTATCTCGTCAGGCGTGGTGCGGTAGGGGTAGTATCCCCGGCTCTTGATCTGCTTCTCCATGCCCCGCACGCGGTCCTCGCCATGCAGGATCGATTCCTGTTCCAGCAAAACCGCCTTGTAGGTCTCGCCGCCCTG
>P_1C_Sed_1_UnCtyDRAFT_1000006_pt1 | contig 28698 bp, 21 predicted proteins | sample Pon1CUnioCityCA_6_FD_11282 | JGI IMG/M metagenome (IMG submission 11282) | reverse complement strand
CCTGCCGCAGGCGGCCCGCGCCTACTTGCGCAGAATCGAGGAACTGGCCCGAGCGCCGATCCAGTTTGTCTCGGTAGGGCCCGAGCGCTCGCAGATGATCGTCATCTGAGGGCGGCCGTATTCAGTCGCCCAGCATAAGGACTGAACAGGACCAGATGTTGAGGAAAATCCAATGACAAAGAAGATCATCCGCGACCTGGGAGACGGCCTGATCCTGCGGCGGTCGTCGGACGATGATGCCGAGAGGCTGGTCGAGTTCAACGGCAATCTGCATCGGGAGCCTGGCGCACAGGAGCCCGAGGAGCACGTGGCTACCTGGGTGGGGGACTTGATGTCAGGCCACCATCCAACCTTTGACGTGGGCGATTTCACTATCGTAGAGGACACGAATACTGGCGAGATCGTATCATGCCTGTGTCTCATCTCGCAGACATGGTCCTACGGCGGTGTTCGTTTTGGTGTCGGCAGGCCCGAGNTGGTGGGCACCCATCCAGACTACCGCAACCGGGGCCTGATCCGCGCCCAGTTCGACGTGATCCACGGCTGGAGCGCCGGGCGCGGCGAGAGGATGCAAGCCATCACCGGCATTCCCTACTTCTACCGCCAATTCGGCTACGAGATGGCCATTACCCTGGGCGGCAGGCGCATCGGCTACAAGCCACAGGTGCCCAAGCTCAAGGACGGAGAGGAGGAGCCCTATCGCATCCGCCCCGCAACCGAAACAGATATACCCTTTGTGGCCCGGCTCTACGGGCAGGGTGTGGGGCGCTACCCCGTGGCCTGTGTCTGGGACGAGGACCTGTGGCTATACGAGTTGGCTGGCAAAACCAGGGCAAACTACAACGGGCAGTCCCTCGCCCTTATCGAGGCGCCGTCTGGCGAACCAGTCGGGTTTCTGGCCCATTCACCTGACTTGCGGAATGGGCATGTGAGCGTCGAGTTCTACGAACTCGAGTCTGGGGTCTCGTGGCTGGCGGTGACCCCGTCGGTAGTGCGCCATATGTGGACGCTCGGCGAGGGATGGGCAGAGCAAGACGCCAAGCGGGAGCTGGATTCCTTTGTCTTCTGGCTGGGCGCGGAACACCCGGTCTACCAAGCCTTTGACAAGCGGCTGCCGCACACCATCGGGCCCTATGCCTGGTATGTGCGTGTGCCTGACCTGCCCGGCTTCTTGCGGCACGTGGCTCCGTTCTTGGAGCGCCGGCTGGAGAACTCGCTGCTCGCAGGGCACAACGGCGAGCTCAAGATCAGCTTCTACCGCAATGGCTTGCGTTTGGTCTTTGACGCCGGACGTCTGGTGGAGGTAGAGCCGTGGCAGCCAGCCCCCCAACAGGAGGGCGATGCAGGCTTTCCCGACCTCACCTTCCTGCAGCTGCTCTTTGGCTACCGGTCGATGTCCGAGCTGGACCACGCCTTCGCCGACTGCTGGGCATCCGGCGACAAGGGCAAGCCTCTATTGGATGCGCTGTTTCCCAGATGCCCATCCCATATCTGGCCTATTTCGTAGCGCAGCGCCCGGAAAGTCGCGTTGGCCTTTCGCTCAAAGCAGTTGCGAGTGATGAGGACTTTTCGGAGATGAGCATGGTCAGATCGCCCAGGCTGCGGTTTGGTGTGGACTATCATATCTACCAGCGCGGCATCGACAACCAGGACGTGTTCCTCGAGGAAGACGACTACGCCCAATTCGTGGCGCCGGACGATTTCGATTGAGGACCGAAACTTGCTTCTCGCCAGTTCGCGTGCGACAAAAGACACCTTGCTGGCTTGCAGATGGCTCGCGCACCTGGTATAATGGTCTGCGTTTGAGAAACACCCAACAAAAAAGAGAGGTTGATGATGACCGAACACGCTTTTGAGCAGACCCGCTGGTCCCTCGAGGATCTACTACCCTCTGTCGAGGGCCCGCAGTTCGACCAGTACCTGGCAGATCTGAAAGCGGCGGTCGCCGAGCTGGAAGCCAGCCGCGACACCCTGTCTCCACAGATCTCCGAAGAATCGTTCCTTCACCTGATGGCCCTGGTGGAAAAGATCTCCAGCCTATCCCAGCGGCTGGGCTACTATGGCGGTCTGTGGTTCTACGCGGACACCCAGGATCAGGATGCGTTGGCCTACCGCGGGCGCATGGACAAGCTGCTAACTGACTTTCGGAATCGAATCTTGTTCTTCGAGCTGTGGTGGAAGGGGTTGGATGACAAGACGGCCGGACGTCTATTGGCTGCCAGCGGAGACACAGCCTACTACCTCGAGTCGCTGCGCCGCTTCAAGCCCCATACCCTGACCGAACCGGAGGAAAAGATCATCAATCTGAAGGACGTCAACGGCGTGCAGGCGCTGGAGACCGTCTATAACATGATCACCACCGCTTTCTCCTTCAAGATAGAGATCGATGGGGAGGTCAAAGAGTTGACCCGCGGAGAGCTCATGGTATATGCCCGCGATCCGCGCCCAGAGGTGCGGGCCGCGGCCTACCAGGAGTTGTACCGTGTCTACGGCGAGCATGGCAATGTCCTGGGCCAGATCTACCAGCATGTCGTGCGCGACTGGGCCAGCGAGAACCTGTCGCTGCGCAAGTTCACCTCGCCGATATCGGTACGCAATCTGCGCAACGATATCCCCGACCCCGTCGCTGACACGCTGTTGGAGGTGTGCCGCCAAAATGCCGGTCTGTTCCAGCGATGGTTCCGCCTCAAGGCTGACTGGCTGGGCATGGACAAGCTGCGGCGCTACGATATCTATGCCCCTTTGAGCAGCGCCGACAAGACCTATCCCTTCCCCGAGGCAGCGGATATGGTGCTGGATACCCTCAACGGCTTTTCGCCGGCGTTGGCCGGTCACGCCCGCCGGGTTTTCGCGGAGAACCACCTCGACTCTGAGGTGCGCCCGGGCAAATCGGGCGGCGCCTTTTGCTCCAGCCCCCTGCCCGGGATTACGCCGTGGGTGCTGGTCAACTACAACGGCAAGGCGAGCGATGTCGCCACACTTGCGCACGAGNTGGGCCACGCTGTGCACGCCNTGATGGCANAGGATCACTCGGTGCTGACCTATCATTCGTCCCTGCCCATGGCTGAGACGGCATCGGTCTTTGTAGAGATGCTGCTCCTGGAGCGCTTGCTGTCCGAGGAACAGGACCCGGCCCTGCGACGTGATATCCTGGCACGCTTTGTGGACGATGCCTACGCCACCGTGATGCGCCAGGCCTACTTTGTCATATTCGAGCGCGAGGCCCACGCCCTGATCGAGGAGGGCAAGACCACTGACTATCTGGCCGAGCGATACCTGGACAACCTGGCTGAGCAGTTCGGCGATGCCCTCGAGATCGGCGAAGAGTTCCGCTGGGAATGGGTGTCCATCCCCCATATGTACGAAGTTCCCTTTTACTGCTATGCTTACAGCTTTGGCCAACTGCTGGTGCTGGCCCTCTACCGCCAGTTCGAGACAGAGGGTGAGACCTTTATCCCAAAGTATCTCAAAATCCTGGCCTATGGCGGCTCGGAGAGCCCGGCCGAGATCTTGGACGAAGCAGGCATTGACATGGCTTCGGCCGATTTCTGGCAGGGTGGGTTCGACGTCATCGCCGGCATGATCGACGAGCTGGAAACCCTGGCATAGAAGCCCGATGCGTGGTGCGTGAATCGTTCTCACGCACCACGTTTCCTTTGATCAGACCAGAGGGTCCCATGACACCATCACGCTCTCGCTACCGCTGGTTTGTCGTATTTGTCTTCTTTCTCTTTGTCCTGCTCCACCAGGCGGACAAGCTTCTCATTGGTCCCCTCACGACGCCCATCATGGATACCTTTGAGATCAACGAGGCCCAGATGGGCGCGGTGTCCACGGTGGCCCTCGTTGTCGCTGCGATTTTTTATGTTTTGTGGGGATACCTGTACGACCGCTTCTCGCGGTCGCGGCTGCTGGCGCTGGCCTCCTTCATCTGGGGCAGCACCACCTGGCTGAATGCCCTGGCGCCCAACTACTCCACCTTTCTCGTCACGCGGGCCAGCACCGGGGTGGACGACGCCAGCTATCCCGGCATCTTTAGCTTGCTGTCCGACTACTTTGGTCCCCGCCTGCGCGGCAAGGTGTACGGCCTCATCCAGCTGGCACAACCGATCGGGTTCATGTTGGGCACGCTGTTAGCACTTTGGTCCCCGCCTGCGCGGCAAGGTGTACGGCCTCATCCAGCTGGCACAACCGATCGGGTTCATGTTGGGCACGCTGTTAGCGATCAATTTGAGCGGGGCCATGGGCTGGCGCAGCGTCTTTATCATCACGGGAAGCGCTGGCATTCTTGTCGCCGCCCTGGTCTTTTTTGGGGTCCGCGAGCCGGTGCGCGGTCAGGCCGAGCCCGAGTTGGCCGGTCTGGAGGACCTCTCCTCAACCAAGATCAACTGGGGTGTGGTCAAGGGCTTGCTCAAGAAGCCAAGTTTTCTCGTGTTACTGTCCCAGGGCTTCTTTGGCTCGTTCCCGTGGCAGGTACTGGTCTTCTGGTTCTTCCGCTACCTGGAGGTCGAGCGTGGCTACACGCCGGGCGAGGTGCAGACAAGTATGCTCGTAGCCATCGTGTTTCTGTCGATCGGCTACTTCTTGGGTGGTGGGGTGGGCGACTTTTTCTTCCGGCGCACGCCCCGCGGGCGGGTGCTGACTGCCATGGCCGGCGTGCTGGCGGGCGCGATCTTTTTGACGCTACTGCTTGTCCTGCCTACGGCGGATGGCAAGCTCTCCATCCCCCTGCTGGCCCTCATGGGCCTGACCATGTCGGTGGCCTCACCGAATGTGATCGCCACCGTGCAGGACGTGACCGAGCCGGAGGTGCGAGGCACAGCCCAGTCGGTGATGAGTCTCGCCGACACGGCGGGCTCGGCCCTCGCTCCGCTCCTGGCGGGCCTGATTGCCGTCAGCTACTCGCTGCACCTGGCTATCTTGGCCATCTGTATCAGCACCTGGCTTCTCTGCGCAGTACTATTCGGTGTCACGGCAATCTTTATCCCTGGTGACGTCGCCCGGCTGCGCCAGACGATGGAGGCACGGGCCAGGGTTGAGCGAGCGGAGGGTGCCGGGGCGTAGGGGCAGTGCAGGCTTCCCTGTCCACAGCTTCCAGGGGAATATGAAGGGGTTGTGCCTGGCTGCTAATCCTGCAGCTCGTAGACCTTCATGTTATCAAAGTGAACGACCACCGGCGGCTCTTCGTATGCACCGGCTGCCAGGCCAAAGCTGCCAGCTCGTAAGGCGTCATCGGTCACATCGGTCAGGTGCGTGCCGTTCACCCAGAAGCTGAAACGATCCTCATGGCAGATGAGACGCAGTTGGTTCGTGGCGTCCAGACCCTGCTCAATGGCGCTGGATGCTTCCCACCCGTGCAGGAGGATCCATTCTCCCTCTTCCTTTAGCTCAACGGAAAAGTAGCCGTCACCGCTGATCTGGAACCAGTAGTAGTCCTCTTCTTCCGGATGCACACGGACGATCGGACCGAAGGAGCTGTCGAGCGAGCCCTCGACCTGGCGGGCATCCACCTCTATTGCGAAATCCCTCAGGTCTTTGTCATATGCGGGATAGCTCCATACCATATAGTATTCGCGGGTTACACCTAATCTGTATTCGCCATCCACATATCTGGCTGAGGTGCCGCCATCGTCCCACTCCTCCCAGCCGCTGGTTGGATCGCGAAAGTCATCCTGGTACAGCAGGCGGTCTCCTACTCCAGGTATGCTGACGGTGGAGTTTGAATCAGAATCCTCCATGATGCCAAATAGGACCACCACCCCCACGACGCAGAGAATCAGCAGAACCAGGATCGCTCCGCCCGCTCCCGCGAGCAGCCTGAGACGCGAATCCGTGGCCCGTGGAGCAACCGGCCCTGGGGCCGGTCGGCGCGTTGCAGGCGTTCTTGTGGCGGTCTGCTGGCCCTGCGCCGTTCCAGGGGTGGGTGGCGCGCTGGACCCTGTCTCTGCCGACAGTGGGTGCCCGCATTCGCCGCAAAACAGGTCCTCTTTGCTGTACACGGCCCCGCAGTCAGGACATTCCAGTGCCATGCTACCTATTCCCCCAACTCGTATATTCGTAGATTGTCGAACTGAACCGCGATCCCCGCTTCGTCAAAGGTGCCGGCTGCCAGGCCAATGTTGCCCCTTTCGATGGTCGCGTCAAAGATGTCGACCAGGTGGACATCATTGTTATAGAAGCTGAACTGGCTTCCCGAGCAGTCAATCCTTATGTGGTTCGTGACTCCAAGCCCAGTTTCAATCGCATCCGATGCCTCCCATCCTTTGAGCGTGATCCATTCATTGTCCTGCCTCAGATCCACCGAAAAGTAGCCATCCCCGCTGATCTGGAACCAGTAATAGGAACGCTGATCATCGTCTTCCAGGTAGCGCAAGAGTACCCCAAAATTGTTGTCGAGTGGACCCTCAACCTGGCGCACGTCAACTTCGATCACCATATCGCCGAGATCGAGCGCCAACTCCGGATTCCCCCACACGATGTACTGGGCCAGGTTTACGGTCATGCGGTATCCACCATCCTCGTAGCTAACGGCCGTATTCTCGCCACGAAAGGTGCTCCAGCCGCTGTCGGGGTCGTCGAAATTGTCCGCGTACACCAGAGGACCCGGCTCGGTCATGGTACTGGTAGGCGGCGAATCGTTGCTAAGAAGCAACCAGACCACGATCCCCCCGGCGCACAGACCGAAGAACAGCAGGGCCAACCCTACTATGAGCGCGATCGACGGCAAGCCCGATCGCTTTGACTTTGCTTCGAACAGTGTCGGATCGGGCTCTGACGATTCAAAGAGGTCGCCAGCAAGGTCTTCAACCTTATCCGACTCTTCTACCCAGACCTCGGTTTCCCTGGCATCAGTACTCGCCTCCCACGACAAGCGACGACCGCATTCTCCGCAGTACTCGTCTTCTTCAGTATAATATGCGCCACAGTCAGGACATTGCATCTATCCACCCCTGTTCCGTCTGGTACTTTTCGGTAAACCGGTACTTTGAGTGCACAAGGCCAGGATCGCCGTTGCCTCGGAGCAGCTGGTGTTCCCCATGAGAGTGGGGCGCCGGTTGGTGTTTCCCTGCGCAGGGAGCTGGCAGTGGTGGCGCCGCACTCGTTGCTATAGTATAGCTCAAGACCTTTCTTCGACAGAGATCGCCAATGACTGGGGGGGAACTCTGCACCCTCCTGTAGCCGCCTGTGTGCGGTAGGCTGGATCCCGGCCTTCTCCAGCAACGATGCTGGTGAGCCATTATATCATAGAGATGCGGAAACCCAAAGGGCGTTGCCACCAGCCTTTGGGGCAGTCTCATCTCGTAGAGGGATCAGTTAGATATTGGACGATCATTCTGCCACCCGAGCGAGCAAAAGCTATGCTGAGCCAGTCGAAGCAGGCTTTTGCGCTCTATCAGGCAGGATCCGAGAGAATTCGTCCTTCGACGGGTCCCTCGAACAGGCCCCTCGGCAAGCTCGGGGGGCACCTCGGGAGGGACATCAGGATGATTTCCCGCCAGGTGCGATTAGCCAATCTCTAACTGGTCTGTCTATAAGCTGCAGGAAGTGCAGCGCACCTCTCACGGCGGGCAGGGTATAGGATAGGAAGATGGCATCTTTCAAGTTCAGTACCTGTATTGATGGAAGTAGATGCGTTGCCCCCCTGATCCAATCCAAGTGTGTTTGCCCTGCGCTAGCACTCTTGCATGTCCGAGACTATCATGCGTCTCGCTCGCTCTCCATAGCCAATCCTAGCGCCATGGGCGATAGACAGGATGCCGCCGTCGCGCGCCAAGATCTGGGAACGAGCCAGTTCGGCAACTCTGATAGCGTTTTTGCTTCCCTTGTGGTATACTATGCAATACAGGCTCAGGTCTTGGTTATTGTCCCCTGCCTGTCGATAGTTACCGCTGCATCATATCCCTTTTGCTGTCGACTTCAGGGTGGCGCGAATCCACGTTTTTGGTCGAGGAAATGAACGAACCGGCTCGGAGGGGTGGCTCGACGCCATTCCGCAACCACACAATCCCAGAGCTCGAGAACCTGTTGCAGGAGGGCATCGACGCTGCTCGATCGGGCCACCCTCAGCGGGCGCGAGACTGTCTCCTGCAGGTGTTAGAGCAAGATCCATCCAGCGTGAAGGCCTGGTTGTGGCTGAGCGATGTCGTGGACGTGTCCAGGGAGAAGGAACTTTGTCTGGAGCAGGTGATCCGCATCGACCCAGGCCAGGTCGCGGCCCGTCGCGGACTGGCTTTTTTGAGGACACAGCGGCAACACCAAGAGAATGAACCCTCGCGACCGAAACGGTCGATGCCGCATGAAGCCCCTGTGATCGAGGAGCCTCCAGCTGTGCAACCGTCCAGCGCGACCGAATCTGTCCGGCTTATGGGAGAGGTGGCTGAACCAGCCTCCATCCCTCTATTGCCTGATCCGCCAGCACCGGATGTTGTGGACGACCCGCGACGAACGCGTGACGAGATAGAAGCGGTTGCCACTGAACCAGCCCAGATTGGTGTGGATGATGACGCCTCGCCCGTGGAGGATGTGGACGACCTGATGCGGCCCGCCATCGCCGCGGCCCGCTCCGGTCATATCCAGCGCGCGCGTGAGCTATTGGGCCGGGCCATTACTATTGACGAAAAGCACATGTCTGCCTGGATGTGGCTCAGCTATGTCGCCAGCGACGAGGAGGAGCGCGATCGCTGTCTACGCAAAGTGCTCACGCTGGCCTTGCCAGGGATGACACCCTCCCTGGCGCCCGCGGGGGCAATGGCAGGCGCTCCGGCTGCGACATCGTGGCGGGCTGCTCCCGTTGCCCGCCCGGCGGCGCGACCAGCGCCCCCTCGCCCGTCGCCGTCCGACGCAGCGCTTTTCGATGGGGCCGGCATCACGGGCCGCCTGCGCACGCTTTACCTGGAGTGGGCCACCACTTGGACCTTTATCGCCCTGGCCTACCTGGCTGCCATTGCCATCGCCGAGATTCTGACCACATTTGCCCCACCGCGCACAGGATTAGTAGCCCACGCCGCGGTGCTGCTGGGGATTCTGATTCACGCCGCCCGCGTGGATGGGCAGAAGGAGCAGGCGTTTCTGGTCAGCCTCGCCTTTGCGCCGCTGATCCGCGTACTCAGCCTGTCGCTGCCGCTCGCAGACCTGCCCCTGCTCTACTGGTATCCCATCACTAGCATCCCGCTCTTTGCTGCGGTGCTGATCGCCGCGCCGACGCTGGGCTTTGGCAGGGCCGCCCTGGGTCTGAGCCTGCGCCGGTGGGGGCTCCAACTGGTCATCGGCCTCAGCGGCATCGCCTTTGGCGTATTCGAGTATTGGATCCTGCAGCCCGAGCCACTGGTCTCGACCTTTGAGTGGATCGATCTCCTGTGGCCTGCCCTCATCTTGCTCGTGTCGACGGGACTGCTGGAGGAGCTGATTTTTCGCGGGCTATTGCAGCGGGCAGCGATCGACTTTTTGGGTATTTGGGGGATCGGGTTTGTTGCCATCCTCTTTGCCGTGCTGCACACTGGCTACCGCTCGCTGCTGGACGTCCTCTTTGTTGGGGTTGTGGGACTTTTCTTCGGCTGGGTCGTGCACCGCACCCGTTCACTGCTCGGCGTAACGCTGGCCCACGGCCTGACCAACATCATTCTCTTCCTCGTCATGCCCTTTGTCCTGGGATGAATGGTGACAGATGCCGCAGCGAAGCTCCTCGCTCGCAGCCAGGTAGATATCATGACCCTGCCCATTGCCTTACACGGCTACACAGTGTGCTTAGATTCNCTTTCCTCCTGCGAATAGGTGACGCAATAGACACCGCCAGCCTCCATCGCGGCAATGCAGCGATTACAATGGTCGCAGTCTGATGCCTCTATGGTGCCGGCCTGTAGCTTCTTGACAAAGTCCGGGTCGCAGACAATGGCCCGCCCCACCTGGGCAAACTCGAAGCCCGATTGCATCACCTGTTCCATATCGGCCAGCGACAGCACGCCCCCCACGTACGCCACCGGGATGGTCACCGACTGTAGGATCCGCACGGCGCCGTCCAGCAAAAAGAGCGAACGGAACGGATAGGCCTGCACCAGGAATCGCCCAAAGAGAAGCATGCTCATCCTGGCCAGCGGATTATGCTGGTTGCGTGCCATCTCCCGCGCCGGCACCTGTCCGCGCATCATATACAGCGACGTCTTGGCCGTAAAGCCGCAGCTCGGGATCAGCATACTGGCCCCTTCCCGCTCGAAGCGGCGGGCGATCTGTATGGCCTCGTCGATCTCCAGCCCGCCGCGCATCCCGTCCCGCTGGTTCATCTTGACCAAAATGGGAAAGTCAGGCCCGAGCGCCTGGCGCACACCGCGGATCACCGCTGCCGGGAAACGCAGCCGGTTCTCCAGCGGTCCGCCGTACCGGTCTTGCCGGTGATTCGTCCAGGGCGAGAGGAATTGGCTGAGGAGATAGCCATGCCCGGCGTGGACCTCGATGGCGTCGAATCCAGCCTGTCGGGCCAGCCGGGCAGCCCGCACAAAGTCTTCGGTCGTGGTCTTGATCTCGGGTTCGCTCATCTCCTGGCAGCGCGAGAGGCGGTAGAGGCACAGCTTGCGCGATGCGCCCAGCGGGCGGCGGCCAATTACCTGGGGACTGGCAAAGAAGCCACAATGGCCCAACTGTATGGATGCGGCGGCCCCTTCGCGGTGTACTGCCTCGGTGAGGTTGCGCAGCCTGGGGACAATCTCTTTGCGGATCCATAGTTCATGCTCAAAGGCACGCCCCTCTGGGCTAACCGAGCAGTAGGCCACGGTCGTCATGGCGGCGCCGCCAGCTGCCACGCGCCGATGGTGCTCGACCAGGGCCGGAGTAACCCGCCCTCCCTGGCTCATACCCTCGAAACAGCCGGCGCGGATGAACCGGTTGCGCAGCTCGAGGTCTCCGATAGTGCCCGGCGTAAATGCCTTGCTGGCAGTGATGGCTCGTGGCATAGTACCTCCCAGGGCTGCAAAGGTCGGACAGAGCACAGTATGGAGGAGAACGGGTAGGGTATCAAGTCAGCCTTCCGCGACACGGCTGGACACAAAAAAAGCCCGCCGGTAAGCACCCCGGCGGGCGTCGAGTACCCTCTCGCAAGCTCTATACGTCCAGGTTCCGCACATTCTTGGCGTGGGTAGTAATGAATCGCTTTCGCGGCGGCACGCTGCTGCCCATTAGCATATCAAAGACACGGTCTGCCGCCGCCGCATCCTCGATGGTCACCTGCAGCAGGGTCCGGTTCTCCGGGTTCATCGTCGTCTCCCACAACTGTTCCGGGTTCATCTCGCCCAGACCCTTGTAGCGCTGCAACTCCACCTTCTTGCCCTTCAGTTTCTTGACCGCCTGCTCCCGTTCCTCTTCCGTGTACACATACTGCTCATCCCGCCCGACATCGATGCGGTATAGAGGAGGCTGCGCGATGAACATATGCCCGTTCTCGATCAGCGGTTCCATATACCGGTAGAAGAAGGTCAACAGTAGCGTGCGGATGTGGCTCCCATCCACGTCGGCGTCGGTCATCACTACCACGCGCCCATACCGCAAGCCCTCCAGCGCAAATTGCGACCCGATCCCGGTGCCTAGCGCGGTGATGATCGCCTTGATCTCCCGGTTGTTCAGGATCCGATCCAGCCGGGCTTTCTCCACATTGAGGATCTTGCCGCGCAGTGGCAGGATCGCCTGAAAGCGTCGGTCTCGCCCCTGCTTGGCGCTACCCCCGGCGCTGTCACCCTCTACAATAAAGAGTTCGGTCTTGGCTGCGTCCCGATCTGAACAATCGGCCAGCTTTCCCGGCAGCGTCATACTCTCCAACGCGCTCTTGCGTATGATCAAATCGCGGGCTTTGCGCGCTGCCTCCCGCGCCCGTGATGAGGTGATACACTTGCTGACGATGTTCTTGGCATCGCGGGTGTTCTTCTCCAGGAACTCGGACAGCGCCTCACCTACCACCGACTCGACGTGGCCCCGCACCTCGGCGTTGCCTAGCTTGCCCTTTGTCTGGCTCTCGAACTGCGGATCGGTCATCTTGACACTCAACACCGCAGTCAGGCCCTGGCGCGTATCTTCCCCCGTAAAGTTCGAGTCCTTGTCCTTGAGCAGATTCTTGCTGCGGGCGTAATCGTTCAGCGAGCGGGTTAGCGCCGAGCGAAAGCCGGTCAGGTGGGTGCCGCCGTCCACCGTGTTGATGTTGTTGGCAAAGGCGAACACAGACTCGGCGTACCCGTCGGTGTACTGGATAGCCGCCTCCACCATGGTGCCATTAACCTGCTTTTCGACATAAACTGGCGTGTGTAGCGTTGACCGGTTCTTGTTCAGATAGCGGACGAACGAGGCAATGCCCCCCTCAAAGTAGAAGGTCATCTCCCGCTCACGCGGCGTGCCCCGTACCTCCCGGTTATCCACAAAGCGGATGGTCAGGCCCCTGGTAAGAAACGCCATCTCGCGGAAACGCTGCATCAGCACTTCGTACTTGAAGTCCAGGCTGCCAAAGATCTCCGAGTCAGCCATAAAGGTGGTGATTGTGCCGGTATCGCTGGCTTTGGTCTTGCCCTTGCTCTCCACAGGCGTGACCGGCCGCCCCTGTTCATAGCGCTGGCTGTAGACCTTGCCATCCCGGTGTACCTCGACCTCCAGCCAAGCCGACAGGGCGTTGACCGCTGACACACCGACGCCGTGCAGCCCTGAGGCGACCTTGTAGCCCGAGCCGCCAAACTTGCCCCCGGCGTGGAGGATCGTGTGCACCACCTCCAGCGTGTCCATCGGTGTGCCGTCAGGTTTCTTCTGCGTGTGATGTGGACCCACGGGGATGCCACGCCCATTGTCTACCACGGTCACCGAGTTGTCGGGATTCATCGTTATCTCGATCAGATCGCAGTAGCCCGATAGCGCCTCGTCGACGCTGTTGTCCACCACCTCGTGCACCAAGTGGTGCAGGCCGCGGACGTCGGTCGATCCAATATACATGCCAGGCCGGCGACGGACTGCCTCCAGGCCCTCCAGCACCTGGATATCGGTGACCTCGTAGCTGGCCTTTGTCTGATTCTTTGCCACAGTTGCGAACCTCCGTGGGCAAACCGGGTTTTCGGTTGCCGTGCAGCGCTCTCCTGCTGGGTCTAGCAGGTGCATTTTACAGAGAAACCAAGTAATGATTGGGCGATCTTCCAGGAAGCTTGGAGCTTCCTGGAAGATTGAGTTGGACAACTTCTGTCTGATTCGTCAATTAGAACGATCCGATTATAGCATGGCGGGGGCGCCGTGTCAAAAACCAGGCTTCTCAATTAGAACTTCTGTTCCCCTCTTTCCACCCGCGCCGTCTATGCGCAAAGCCGCCCCCCGCTCTTGGCGAGGGGCGACCCGGAACCACTCAATTGCGAACTTGTCTGGGTCTAGTCGGCCTCAACAGCCTCTGCACCCGATGTCTTGTCGGCTGCAGCTTTGGCTTCCTCCATCAGCGCTTTCATCTCGTCGCGAAAGCTCCCCAGATCCTCCATGATCCGATCCTTTTCAGCCTCATAGAGGTCGCGTGCCAGCTCTTGCTCTACCAGCTCCAGCTCCAACCGCCGCTCGTCGTCTGCCTCTCCGCCGAGCCTCAAGAAGGGCATCTTGCCAGTGAAAAAGCGGACGCCGAGCACCATAGCGGCAATGGCAGCCACCGGTGCAGCCAAGCCCACCACGAACCCAACGAGAAAGTTGTAGGGGATTGCCACAATACCGTAGATGAGGCTGAATGCCGGGAATGCCCCGTCCTTCTTAGCCATTGCTCTCACCTCCCGCGATCTCGATCTCGACCAACTCTTCGGCACCTTTGTGCGCCCGCTCCCGGATCAAGGTTGCCACCTCGTCCGGGGTCATCAGTGTCACCTCTGGCTTTTCCCCCCCCATCTCCAGGGAGACGAATTTGCCCGTCAGCAGATAGGTCATGGCAACCGTTCCCGCTGCAGCGATAGTGGTTAGCCCCAACAACAGGCCGATGTAGAACGCCAATCGTTTCAGAAACACCATGGCAGAGCCTCCTTCTCTGTACTTCTCCCGAATCTCTACAAGCCTCGCTGTGATTGTACCTGAAAACAGCATAGACAGCAACTACGGTGAACACCTGGTCAGTGGGGTTTCCTTCAGGCCGCACCCAGGGCCAGACTCTAACAAGACTCTAATATTTCTCTAGCGTTCATCTAACGATTGACTTGTACAATACTATCGGTTGAAAGCAGCAAGTCAGAATGGAGAGTGGTGCAGTCCCCACCAGCGTTTGGCGGGGCGCATCCTACTGCACGTGGAGAACGGGTTCCGAGAGGGGAATTGTGACCGAATGCGCCAACAGCTAGTCTGTGCCAATTGCAAGATCGTCATCCATTGGCAGCCAACGATCGTCGATGGAGTCAGTTATTGCTGCCCTGGATGCGCCCAGGGCGGACCGTGCGAGTGCGATTATGATAACTTGCCTCAACCGGAGGATAGCAACCCGATCGTGCTTCAGGCTGACCGCGCACATCCTGGAGACGGCGATCACTGACAGCGACTGTCAGGGAGTGGTCAGATGCGAGGCTTGTCGCTGGATGCCATCTGTGCTATGATCGTAGGGAAGAGCCTCATGGCTGAAGGACTGGCCTTGCGGGCAGCAGTCTACGAACGATGTGACTGGACACTGTCCGCCAAGAGTCTATGAGAGGGTGAGTTGAATGTTCATATTTGATCCGAGATATCTGATATTTGCGCTTCCGGCGCTGTTGCTGGCTTTCTACGCTCAGTGGAAAGTCAGGTCCACGTACAACCGCCTGAGCCGCAAGGCCAACGGACGGGGGATCAGCGGCTCTGAGGCGGCGCGCATCCTGCTGCGCAGTGCTGGCTTGGACCAGATTCGCGTCGAAGAGGTACGGGGCAGGTTAAGCGACCACTATGATCCCCGAAAAAAGATCCTGCGTCTGTCTCAGGGAGTGGCGCAGAGCCGCTCGGTGGCCTCGCTGGGCATCGTGGCCCACGAGGTGGGTCATGCCATGCAGGATGCCACCAGCTACACGCCGCTACGAGTGCGCTCTGGCTTGGTGCCAATGGTCCAGATCGGCTCCTGGCTGGGCCCCATCATCTTTTTTGTCGGATTCTTCCTTTCGGGTCTCACCGGCTCGACGACTATTGCCTGGCTGGGCCTGTTCCTCTTTGCCGGCACGGTCGTCTTTGCCCTGATTACCCTGCCGGTCGAGTTCAACGCCAGCAAGCGCGCCCTGCAGCTGCTCCGCAGCTACCAACTGGCCGACGGACGTGAGCTGAAAGAGGCCAAGCAGGTCCTGGACGCGGCGGCGCTGACTTATATCGCTGCCCTGGCCCAGGCAATATCGACGTTGCTCTACTATGTGTTCTTGCTGACCGGCTTCTCACGGCGGGACTAGGCACTGCGCATCCGTAGACCCTTCCGTGGCATGGAAGAGAGGGACTGGGTTCAACCCCGGTCCCTTTTTCGATCCTAACCGCCGCGGCAGGCAGGATGGGCTCCCTTAAAAAGCCCCGCGCAGGGCCTTTTGCCACCATCTCATCCGGGACCTCCTTGCCATAACAGATTCAGTATGCTATAATGCGGGACGTAGACAGCACACCGCGACCCACGCACACTCGTGAGACTGTCTCACTGCCTGTCTGAAACCCAGGCTTCATCACACAACAGGCTTGACTTTGGCCACACCGTGAGATCCACTGCACCAAACCGCATACCCGGTGTCCTATATATCGGGCCGAGAGGAGCAAAGGAGAAAAGCGATGCCAGAGAGGCAAGAGAAGGTCCGGCGCGGCTTTGTGATGACCGGAGGTGGGGCCAAGGGACTGTATGAGGCCGGTGTGGTCCACGCCTTCCACATCACCGGCGTGGAGTTCGACGTCATTACCGGTTCCTCGATTGGAGCCTTCAATTCGGTGTTCTTTGCCGAGTACCAACTGCGCAAAGGCGAACTTGCCCCCGAAGACAGGAACGATCCCGAACGAGCAGTGGAGGCTATGGACAAGCTGGTCAAGGCCTACCACCATGCCTGGCTGCAATTACCGGAGAAGCGGATCGTCGATGACAGCGAAATGGGACCGCTGGGCAAGCTCAAGGATGACCTGCTGAAATTCAAGCTCTGCCTGCCGGATCTGACAAGCATCATCTGGTGGTGGACCGATCCAGAGCGAGGCACCGTACCCTCGCCACGGGTCTGGCCTGCGCTGGTCAAGCTGGGTGCAGAACTCACCGAGCGCCTGGGGGGTGCCGGCAAGCTGTTGGATATCCTCAAACACGGGCGCACAGCGCCATTCGAGAACGCGATCCGCGCCTACCTGGCGCGCTTTGGCATGGAGAGATCGCTTATTCCTGCCGATGAGGATAGCCGGCTGACATCTATCTTTACCGATCCCATCGCGCCTCTCACCCACGCGCACCTGCGGGGGGCGCGGCTAGCCCACGCCGGCGACGAAGGTGAAAAGGTCGGCCTTGTCCAGCCAGGCCGGACCCTGCGCGACTATTACCAGGCTGGCATCGATGTGCGCCTCACGCGGGCCAATTACCGCACCGGGCGCCTGGAGGTTTCGGCCTACCTGTCCGCTGAGGACTTTGTCCGGTATATGCAGAGGCAGGCCTTCCGCCTGGAGAAGGAGGATCCCGACAAGATCCCGCTGGGGAGCTTTCGCCTGCAGGTGCCTGGAAACCCAAACGCTATCAATGCTGCTCTGGCGTCGGGGCGATTCCCGGGTGTTCTGGCCCCATATCGCGTGGAGGATCTGTACCCACCCAGCGACTCGGAGAACACCCTGCTCTACAGTATGCTCGCCAACTGGCTCGATGATCCAGAGGTCGAGTCGCGGATGACCAAAGCCTACCTCGCGCTGCAAGAGGAGGAACCGAAGGACGAGGAAGGCTGGAAAAAGACCTATGATCGATGGCGGGAAACGCAGAGCATGCGCGACTTTTTTCCCAGGCTCAAGGACCGGTACGTGGACGGTGGGGCCATCGACAACACGCCATCCAATAGCATCATCGATGCCACGCGCGAATGGGCCGACCGGGATGGGGTCTCAAGACACGATCTCTTTCTCGATCTGTACACCATTTTCCTGCATCCCGAGCCCAAGGTGGATCCGGTCGAGGTTGAGGACCCGGCCTTCCACCAGGTGATCCTGCGCACGCGCGAGATCCAAGGGGCAGCCAAGCAGTCGAGTGCTGCAGTAGTGGTGGACACCATCAACACCTTTGGTCGGCGCGGCGAGCGGTTGGGGGACTCGCTGCTTGCGGTGCTGCAATCCTACCAGGAGACCCTGGCATCGATGGACGCTGCGCAGAGACAGGAGATCCTTGACGGATTGCGGGAGCGGGTGCGGCAGCGCGGTATCCGTGGCTATCAGGGCGACGATGGCGAGGGGATCCTGGAGAGGATGGTCGATTGGGCCGGGAATATCGTGGATAACCTGTTGCCGGTCCAAGTCAGGGCGGTCAAGATCCATCCCGAAGAGATGCCCCTGGACACGCTGCAGTTCACCGAGAGGCTTGGCTACCGCCACCAGAATGCCCTGGCCATGCTCACCATGGGCTGCTACAATACCCTCTGGGCGCTGCGGAACCATCTGGAGGGGCAGGGTGACGATCTCGACGAGCGCGACCGCCAGAGTCTCGCCCTGGCACGCAAGTGGATGGGCGGCGAAGAGTGGCCGCCCGAGTCATCCGGCCCGGAGGACCCGCGCCACGCCTGGCGCTGCCAGCGCACGGCCTGCGTCTTTCACGCGGAGCATTGCCCCCACGGAGCAAAGCCGGCAGACTAGCTGTATGAAACAGGGCCAGTCCAAAAGACTGGCCCTGTACTATGCATGTTCCTGCTCTGTTCATCGGGAGTCATGTATTTCTGCTCGAACTAATCGTCATCATCGTCATCGTCATCGTCATCGGGCGGGCCGTCGTGGCAGGCGCTGCAACTGGTCGATGCCAGTGTGTTCGGATGGCAGGTCCGGCAGGATCCATCGGAATCTTCGTGATACATGTTGAACGAGTGTCCCCGGTCGTACCGTGCTGGCAGCCAGCCGCCGGTGTCGTGACACGACGCACAACTGGAGCCCAGCACTCCGGCATGGTAGCCTGGCTCTCCGTGACAGGCTGAACAGTTCGCCGGCGTGCCGTCGTATACCCCGCCTCCATGACACGAGGCACAGCCCAGCCCCGCATGCGCGCCCGTGAGCGGAAAGGCGGTCCGGTTGTGATCCAGCGAGGCCCCCTGCCAGCCGCCGGTCGAGTGACACTCGGCGCAATTCTGGCCAAACTGCCCGCTGTGCCTGTCGTCGGCCTGGTGGCAGGCGGAGCAGTTCGTCGGCGTGCCGCTGTACTGGTCTCCCGCGTGGCATTGCACGCAGGAAACCTGCGCGTGTCTCCCCGTAAGCGAGTAGGAGGTTGTGTTGTGATCAAAGCTGGCTCCCTGCCAGCCGCTGGTCCCGTGACACTGGGCGCAGTTCTGACCAAACTGCCCGTTGTGCCTGTCGTCTGTCTGGTGGCAGGCGGAGCAATTCTGCGGCGTTCCCGCGTACTGACCTCCTGCGTGGCATTGGGAGCAGGCAACCTGCCCATGCTGCCCGGTGAGAGGATATGCCGAAGTATTGTGATCAAAGGTCACGGCCGTCCAGCCTCTGGGCGCGTGACACTGGGCGCAGGCCTGACCCAGCTGCCCGTTGTGTGCGTCCTCGGTCTGGTGGCAGGCGTAGCAGTTCTGTGGCGTCCCGCTATATTGGTTCTCTATGTGGCACTCCACGCAGGCTGCCTGCTTGTGCTCTCCCCTGAGCGGATAGGCAGTGGAACCGTGGGCAAAGGTGGCACCCTGCCAGCTGTTTGGCGCATGACATTCTGCACAGTCCCGGCCTAGCTGTTCGGTGTGGATATCGTCTGTCTGGTGGCAGGACCAGCAATCCTGCGGCGTCCCTTCGTAGGTGCTGTCCACATGGCAATCCAGGCAGGCTACGTCCTGATGCTGGCCATTCAGCGGAAACGCAGTCGCTGCATGGTCGACGGCAGCCTGCGTCCACCCGGCAGGTATATGGCAGTCGGCGCATGCCTCTCCCATCTCGCCTGCATGGGTATCGTCGTCGATGTGGCAGGATGCACAGTCTTCTGGGGTGCCCCGGAAGGTGGCGTCTTGATGGCACTCTATGCAAGATACCCACACATGCTCTCCCTGCAGCAGGTGCCCTGTCATGCTTGCGTCCCACGTGATTGTGACTGGATCTGCAAGATCGTGGCACACGTCACACTGCGCATTGCTGTAGCCGATATGGTCGATCGGCGCTGGCCAATCCTGCCTGTACGGATCGTGACATGCTGTGCAGTCCTCTGCTGGTGCGACGTTGTGTGGCATACTGTCGCCCACCATCACATCAGAAACGGCGATCTCTGTCCATCCTGCGGGCGCGTGGCAGGTCTCGCAGGTACCGTTCAGGTGATCGACGGGAGGCGCGTGGCAACCGGCGCAGTCCTGTGGGATCTCGGGGGCGCCGTTGTGGCAGCTGTCGCACGTCGCCTCGGCATGCTGTCCCTCCAGGCTGACGGGGTGGGCAAAGCTCTCATCCAGACTCAGGGTCGGCCAGTTCTGCCCATGGCAAGCTGAATTGGCGCAAAAGCTCGAGTCGTCGGTACCATAGCGGACCTCACCGTGGCAGTCAGTGCAGGATTCGTCTACCTGGAACCGATGCTTGCTCACAAATCTGGTGTCCAGGTGCGTCTCTGGCTCCTCCAATGCCGGGATAGCGATCTCTGGCGGCGTGTCGCCCAGATTCACCGTCACCGGAATGCTGTGACACAGGTTGCATTCCAGGGGGATAGCCGAACCTTCTGAGCTGACAAGTTGGCCGTCGTGGCAGCGAAAGCACCCATCCGAATTGCTGTGACCGGTGTTGTCGGAGAAGGACTGCCAGGTGACCCCTGGTTCCTCAAAGACCAGGCGCGTTTGTAGCTCCTGCGCCAGTCGCACCGCCTGCTCTATCTCCGCTGCGTATGCGGCAGCGATCTCGGGATACTCGGTGCTGTAGCGTGCACGGAGGGAATCAGCCGCAGCCAGCGCGTCCTCCTGGGTCGCATAGGTTGCGTTCAGCAGGGCTAACATCTCCCGCTTGGCGTAGGGTAAATCTGTGCTCAGGCGGCCCTCAGCCAGGGCCTGGTCGATCAGCTCTTCAGGAGATGGGAAAGGGTGGCCGATCCGGTTGTGACAGTCCACGCAGTCCATGGTCCGCACCTCGGCCTGGGCGATTTCTTCAGCCGACAGGGGATACGATGCGTCGTTGTACTCTATGGTGCTGCCGTCGGGCAGGGTCTTGCGCACCCAGCGGATCTCCTGCTTGGTCTCATCGGTAGCAATATACTCCACGGGGTTGGTGATGTGCCAGTGGATACCATGGCCCTGCTCTGCATCCTCTGTGCCAGCCCCGGTCCGCAGCAGCAGGTAGGTGAGCTTGCCGGTGTTGTCGGCATCGGGTAAAAAGTGCTCGATCTCCCGCGCCATGGCATCGTGGAACGCCGCCGGAAAGTGACACTGCTCGCACGATTCACTGGCGGGTCGCATGGACTCGGATAGGAGGGGGCGCTCGTAGCTGTCAAAGATGATCGCGGGCAGGTGCCGGATGTGGCTGGTCTTGAGCACAACGCCCTCCACCATGGAGACACGTCCCATGTGGCATTCGGTGCACTTGATCCGGGCATGGTACGAATCCTGGTTGGCGAGCGGTTCCTCGGGGTGAACGTCGTGACAGGTGTTCGCACAAAAGGCCACGCTGTTGGTATAGTCCCACGCTTCGGCGGCGATGATGCCCAGACAGACAAGTGCTACAAGAACTGCCCCGCTGACCAGCAGTATGCGCAGGAATCTCCATCGTGCTGCAGAGGTCTTGTCCGCCTCGATCGCTATACTTCCTCGAGCCATTCGCACTCTCCATCGTTCGTGAATCGGCGCCGCCAGAATCCCCACGGGCTACCGTTGGGGGCGCTTGCCGCATACGGGCACAATGATAGCCAACGCCCAACGAGGTGCTTAACGAGAAAACCACCCGATCGATACGGGTTGGTCGTTTTTTGGCTGAAATTCGTTCAGGTAGCGTGGGGGAAGCCTTACACGCGACTCTACTGAGGTCTCGCTACTTGCTGAGCAAGCATATCCACGTGTGGCTGAGGCGGCGGGGGGTCGGGCTATCGCTGGTCCCTGTCCGCCCCCGCGATGTCCTGGAGACAGTCCTCGGGATAGAAGTTATCCTCGTCTTCGTCGTGGTTCGGGGTCCACACCTGGGCAAAGAAGCGGTTGTGTTTGGCCACAGCATCGAAATTCCACGGTGGAGCCACGCACACCGGGCACCAATGTCCCGCCTTCAGGATGGTATACGGCTTGCCGGTGAACTCGTGCCCAAAGGAACACCTCCACGCCAGTGTCGCGTACATGTCGCCATCCCACTGGTTCGACAGGCACTCACCGCCCCTAGATCGGGCCGCGCCCTGCAGGTCTGCCAGGTCTAGCTGCTCTTTTGATTCGTCATAGCCGTGGTCCAGGCGCTGCCACTCCGGCTCGGTAACCAGTTGGGGCATGTCGACTCCCCAATCAGGGATACCCTCGTAGGTCTCGTAATCCTTGTAGAACGCGGAAATGCGCATGTCGCAGCGTTGCTTGTACCAATAGGCCGTGCCGTTGCGGTGATCTTCTGCCGAGCTCCTCAGCATCTGGTATGCGACCGATTCCACCTGCTTGCGGACAAAGGGCAGGCGGCAAAGGAATCCCAGTGCCTTCATGCCCGCGGGCATATTGGCGCGCAGAGCTTCCCAATAGCTATCCAGATCATCACGCCAGTGTTGCAGGTACTCGTTCAGCAGGTGGCTGTCCTCGTAATACTGCATGTGAAAGTTCCGCAGGGCGAACCACCTGCGCTCGCTGCAGGCCTCGATACCCGACAGCCCCAACAACTGGCAGCTCATATTGGCGTATTCGTAGGCCGTGCAACGCATTCCGGGCCCACCGCCCATGTTGTATGCACGCCGCCAGAAATCCGAGCCTTCGGGGATGTCCAGGCAGTTAACCAGGCCATAGCCCGCATCCCGGTCGGAGAGGTTCTCCATGAAGGAATTGATCGGCTGGTGCAACATGATCGGGTCCCGCAGGCTCATATAGCTCTTGTAGTCGGTGGGCATGATGAAGGTCATCCGCAGCGAAGCCCAATACTTGAGTTCCGACTCCAGGATCGCCCGCTCGCCGGCGATCTTGGTCACGGCATAGTAATCAAAGATTGACGGTTTAAGCGGGTCGCCTATCCGTCCCCAATGTATGCCGCCCAGCCTATCGCCGGTCTGGGCCACCGTCGCCGTATGGATCAGTTTGATGTGTTCGGGGCCACCGGGTTGGGCCTCGATGGCGCGGACCACGTTGACTATGGCATCGGTGTTCACAGCCTTGGCAACTTCCGGGTAGTAGTCAGCCTGGGGCGAGATGAAGGCCATGGCGTTCAGTACCCAATCCATGCCATCGACTGCCGCCTCCACATCGTCGTAGTTTGTAGCATCCCCCCACACGATCTTGAAGCCGTCGCCCTGGGCCGTGCCCTCANCCTGGTTGGACCCGATGCCGGCCTCCTTCTCGTACGGGCGGAACAGCTTCCTGTTCTTCTGAGAGGGGCGCGCCAGGATCACGATGTCGTACCTGTCCCGTCGCTTCCATAGCTCTTTGAAGGCCGCGTATCCCATCGTTCCCGAGGCCCCTAGCAGCAGCACGCGCTCTTTCTTCATGCCCACCTCCGCTCACCGGCGGCGACCTACTGCATTCCTGTCTATGATCCTATCTGCTCGCCCTAGATTGTCAAGTCCTGCCCCGAGTCCGAGCAAACTACAGAAGCGTGAGCGGTCCTGAGTGGCCCGCGCAGGATTGTCAAACCTGCGCCTTGCAGATTGGAAACCTTTCGCAGTATAATCCGTATAGGGTGGTGCATGGAGGACTGAGGATGGATGAAGAACGAGCCTGGGTCGAACAGGCTCTTCAGGGAGACCAGGCCGCATTTGGGCATCTGGTCGGGGCCTACGAGAGGCCGGTTTACAACCTGACCTATCGCATGTTGGGCAACGCAGCAGAGGCGGAGGATGCTGCCCAGGAGACCTTCCTGCGCGCCTATAGCAAGCTGGCTACCTATCAGCCTGAGCGCAAGTTTGTCAATTGGCTGCTGTCGATCGCCTCGCATCACTGTATCGACCGGCTGCGGCGGAGAGGACGGGCACCTCAGCTCTCGCTCGATGGGCCATTGCCGCCGATGTGGACGGTGAGCGAAGCGCCCCGTCCCGACGAGGTGGCGAGCAAGAACGAACAGCGCGAGAAGGTGCGGCAGGTACTGGACACCCTGCCGTCCGAATACCGGGCAGCCGTGATTTTGCGCTATTGGCACGGCATGTCCTACAAGGAGATTGCGCAGACCATGAAAACGACGGTCAGCGCCATCAAGTCCAGATTACACCGGGCGCGCCGCATGATGGCCCGACAAATGCAGGCGGCTTGACGCCCTATGGTGGAGGAGACAATGGAACCTTTGGCAGAATGCGCGCAGAGCGAAAGAATGACCGCCATGATGTCGCTCGCGCTCGACGGTCTGCTCGATAGCGGCGACCGGAAACAGCTTGAACAGCATATGAAGACCTGTGCCACCTGCCGGGCCGAATGGCAGGCCATGGCACAGGTAGCTGCCCTGTTCGAGAGTTCCCCCGCGGTCGGCCCCCCGTTGGGGTTTGCCGTACGGGTGGAGCGCAGGCTGGCCGAAAAGTCAAAGAAGAAGCGCCAGACCTTCGGCGGCGTGGCTGTGTTGACCAGCTCGCTCTCGCTCGTCGGGGCGACCGTGGCAGCCCTGCTGGTGATCGCCCTGGGGATCGCTGCCTGGCGCTGGTTCGACTCGTCGCCCAGCATACAGCAAGGGACCCAAACCCTTTCCCAGGTAGCATCGGGCATGGGCCTGGTGGGCAAGGGAGCGAGCCTATTCCTGGGCGACCTGCTGCTGCGCTATGGCGCACCGCTGGTGGTCGTGCTCGGTGTTGGTCTGGCGGTCCTGCTGGGAGTGTGGGCGTGGCTAATCGTAAAGCGACCGGGCGGCACTCATCACAACGGGTTCGCCCAGTAGGTGTCATCACCTGCCAGATAGCTGGCAGGGCAACAAGGAGGTGTTTCATGAAGAGGAAAGGATTATGGCTGGGGATGCTGCTTCTGCTGCTGCTTCTCTTGCCTGCGCAGGTGGCCTTTGCTGACGGTCCCCGTATCAGTGTAGATGACGGCCGCATCTTTGTCGACGAGGATGTCCNGCTCGANCCNGGNGANGTCTTTGACGGCGACCTGGGTATCTTTAACGGGGANCTGAAGGTCCCGGACGGCAGCGTGGTCCAGGGCGACGTATTCGTGACCAACGGTGACGTGGAGGTCCGCGGGCGCATCGAAGGCAGCCTGGCAGTTATCAATGGCAAGCTTGCCCTCGACCAGGGCGCCGTAGTCGAGGGTGATCTCTTTGTCATGAGCGGCAATCACGATATCGCCGGTCGTGTCACCGGAGATCTGTCGGTCATGTTTGGTGATGGTGACCTGCGCGACACNGCTGTCATCGACGGCGATCTGATGGTCGTGTCAGGCAGGCTGGAGCGGGCGGCGGGTGCGCGTGTGGGTGGCGAGGATCTGGATGATATTCGCCTGCCCAACTTGCCGCTCATCAGGGAGCGGATCCAGGAAGTGCCCCCTGTTGCTCGCGCCGGCGTCGATAGACCGGCACAGAGCTTCGGACGCTTTGTGGGCAGGCTCTTTACAGCCGGCTTCTTCAGCCTGGTCCTTATCGCCCTGGGGCTGCTGGTTGTCTTTATCTGGCCTCGCCATGCCAGGCGCGTGTCAGAGTGTATCGAGATGATGCCCGTACAGAGCTTTGCCCTGGGGCTGTTGACCTTTCTCATCGCTGCCGTGCTCGAGTCAATCGCCGCAGTCCTGCTGATCCTGATCGTGCTGGTGGCTGCCGCGCTGATCAGCACCGTCATCCTGATCCCCATCGGCCTGTTGCTGATCTTGCTCTCGGTGCTGGTGTTGCTGCCGGTGCCGCTGGCCTTGATGGCAGGCATGGTACTCGGTTGGGTGTCTCTGGCCCGACTGATCGGGCAGAAGATCGGCAACGTGCTCAAGACCGGCGGGCTACAACCTCTTGCTGCAACCCTGCTGGGGTTGCTGGTAACCGTGCCCGTAGCCGCGCTGCTCTGGATCCTCAAGCCGGTCTGCTGTGCCTGGCCCTTTGTCATCCTGCTGACCAGCCTCGGGTTGGGCGCTGTGTTCCATACCCGCTTTGGCAGACAGCCATGCGACCAGGCAGAGCCGGCGTCCGCGCCAGAGGAGGAAGCTGTTGAGGCCGAGGCGCTTCCGGCAGAGGCCATGGACGACGAAGCTGGCGAGCCCGATCTGCCGCCAGACGTCACGACCTAGTCCGGGCCTGACTGCCGTTGGGGGCGGGGGGAGACGCACTTCCCTCGCCCTTTTTGCGTCTGGTCCCAAACGCGACAGGGTTCGGCGAGATCTCCTGAAGGTAGCCGTCCAGGCGCCTCAGGTCGCTTCACTCACCTGAAGCAGCTCGGTCTCGGCCTGCGGCGCGATCAGCCGCACATAGCCCTCCATGTCCCGCAAGTGCTGCCGCACTGCCTCTTCCGCAATGCCGGGCGGCGCGTACACCGTGAACAGTACGCTGCGCGTTTCGGGCAGGATCCGAGTGCGCCGGTCGGGGCCATATATCACCGACGAGAGGACGCCCTGGCTGTCGGCGATGAACATATCGCCGGCTTTGAGCTGCTGCTCCTGCCCGTTGATCCGCACATAGCGCTCATGACCTTGAGCCACATCCAGCGTGACCGGGGGCTCGACGATGTCCAGGTCGTGTCCGGCAGTCAGGAGCATGTTCTTGAGTTCGGCGACGAACATGGCCTCCACCAGGGCGGCGACGCTCGGGATCGACTTGTTCTTGAAAGCGATCGACTCCAGTTGCAACTGCACGTGGTAGGTCTTCTTGAAGCGCTTGTAGTAAGCCCGGTACGCTTGCAGCCGATCCTGTGCGCGCGTTTCATCCTTGCTGGCAAAGCGGGCTCGGATCTGTTCCTCCAGCTCCTCCTTGACGCGATCCATCGCAGCGTGGCTGACGGGGTTGGAGACATCCCTCATGGCAAGTACCCCCACCGCCGCTCCTGGATAGCTTTCCCTCCATGCCTCTGATATGCTGAACATCTGACGTCCTCCTTCGTTCGTGTGCCGGTGCTAGAGCAGTCCCTTGGACGACAGTAGCACGACACGGGGAAAAAGGCAAGTGCCCGCTGTATTCCCATAGTCAGTGTATCACAAGCGCGCGCAGGGGACGTCAGCCCCCCTGCATTTCTGCTGGAAAGCAACCCAGGAGCACACTGCGATCCACTGTGAATCCACCTGTTTCGCTGGTTTTCTGAAACACCCAGGTGCGTCTGAGCATTTCGTGCACCGTTTGACAAATGCACCAAGTGCGACTACAATGAGCCTATCTGCAGGTTTATGCGAAGAGGCAGGAGGCCAGGCTGATGAGTATCGAGCAGTTGTCGCTATTCCCGGACCAAGCGCCCCGTGTTGTGGATCCGAGTGGTGGCCTTGCTGCCGAGTCGCCCCTCGACGAAGCCATGGAGCGCTTCCGCGCCCATTTGGTGCAACAGGACTACGCGGAGAACACCGTCAAGTCCTTCCTGGGCGACCTGGGCATCTTCAAGCGATACCTCAAGGGCAACCCAGCCATCGGCCAGATCGGCACCAAGGACCTCCGCGACTTTATGCACTGGCTGCAGCACGAGCGGGGCAAGCCCTGCAGCCCCAAGTCGTACGCCCGGCGCCTGACGACACTCAAGGTATTCTTTGCCTGGCTCGCTGAACTCGGCGTCCTGGCGAAAGATCCGGCAGCCCCACTCGTCCACAAGCCGGTGCAGGCGCCCCTGCCGCGCATCCTCTACGATGACCAGGTGGAAAGGATGCTGATCGCCACACGCCAGATGCTGGCGGGCTATGAGCTTGAGAAAGACCCTGATCCCCGCCCTCACCTTTTAGTAACCCTGATCCTGGAGACGGGCATCAAAAAGCAGGAGTGCATGGGCATCAAGCTGTCGCACATCGATACCTCGAACCAGGCTGGGCCCGTGGTGCACATCCGCTATGACAGCCCGCGCATGCAGTACAAGGAGCGGCGTTTGCGCCTGCCCGCAAGCTGGTCGCGGACCTTGTCGCTGTACCGGCAGGCCTACGAGCCGCGGGATCAGCTCTTTCCCTGCACGGCGCGCAACCTCGAGTATGTCCTGGCCAATGTCGCCAAGCTAGCTGACCTGCCCGATGGCCTCTCCTTTGAGATGCTTCGCTGGACCTGTGCGGTGCGCGACTTTCGGTCGGGCATGGACCCCGACCGCTTGCGGCGAAAGCTAGGGCTCTCGCGCATAAGCTGGCAGGACACGGAGCCCAAGCTCGTCCGCCTGATCGCGCCTCCCCTGGGCGAGGAGGAAGAGAGCGAACCGTAGGCATCGCAAGGCGCTGGTCGCGACCCGCTCAATCGCTGCTGGCAGTCTCAGGCTGAGCTTGTGAGTGCAACGCGGGCAATTCCTGGGTGAGTAGGATGGCCGCGAGGGCCAGGCCGACCAGGACCAGGCTGCCGGCGACCCAGAACACTGCTCGGGGGCTGATCTCCTCAAACGCATAGCCGGCCCAGACCGGTCCAAAGATCAGCGCCAGGCTGCGCGCCGACTGGTAGAGGCCCAGGAGCTGGCCCCGGGTCCGCTTGTCCCCGAAACGGGTTGTGAGTGATTGCAGGCTGGGCTCGCTCACGCCTCGCCCAAAGGCAAAGGGCGCGAACAGTAGCGTCACCACGATGGCGCCATTGGCCACCGCTACCCCAATTGAGGCCAGTAGCAGCGCCACCATGCCCAGCGACAGCAGCTTGCGCTCCCCAAAGCGGCTGACCAGCGGCTTGAGCAATGCCAGTTGGGTGACCACCTGCATTAGCCCATTAAAGGTCAGCATCAAGCCGATGTATAGCTGGACTTGGCCCGGATCGGCCAGGTCAGGAAACAGAATGCGGTTGGCATAGAGGGCAAAGGTGGCAGGCACGGCGGAAAAGGCCAGCGAGGCCACAAAGCCGACGGCAAGGATCAGGCGCAGGGGGCCGATGCGCAGGAGCGTGGACAGAGGGACCGAGGGCCGGGGCTCCGCTTCTGACTGGTCGGCTGCCCGGTCCTCGGGCGGCAGCGATTCTTCCAGCGTGAAAACAGTCAGCAGTAATGTGCCCGTGGTGATGATGGTCGCTCCGATAAAGGGGACCACGGGTCCCAGGTTGCTCAGTATCCCCCCAAAGGCCGGGCCAAAGATAAAGCCAGCGCCAAAGGCGGCCTGCACCAGGCCCAGGCCCTGCGCCCGCCGCTCCTCAGGCGTGACGTCGGTGATGTAGGCTTGGGCAGTGGTGATATTGCCCCCTGTGATGCCGTCCAGGGTGCGAGCCACGTACAGCATGATCATACCGCCCGACATCGGCAGGGCCAGACCCCAGGAGTCGATCACCTTGCCCAGAGGACCGGCAAAGATGAACAGAATGAAGGCCAGCACCGTGCCCATTTGGCTTACGATCAGCACCGGACGGCGGCCATACCGGTCCGACAGACGTCCCAGCCAGGGAGCAGCGAGGAACTGGGCCGCAAAGAAC
>P_1C_Sed_1_UnCtyDRAFT_1000005_pt1 | contig 29194 bp, 23 predicted proteins | sample Pon1CUnioCityCA_6_FD_11282 | JGI IMG/M metagenome (IMG submission 11282) | reverse complement strand
AGCTCTGGGCGCGCATGATGGCAATGACGCCTGTCTCGCGGATCAGTCCCAGTTTCTCACTCTTGTTCATATTCCCTCCTATAAAAGAGATTGCGCCGCTGGACTTGCAGCCAAAGGCAGGCTTCTACCAAGAAGCTGTCATTAGGGGGCGACGTTTGGCCCGAAGCAATCCCCGCCTTTGTCATAGGTGGAGATTGCTTCAGTCGCTTCGCTCCTTCGCAATGACAGGCTGTGTCGTTCGATGTTGGGTGGCGGCACCCGCCATGGATGAACTCGCAACGACGGCTAGGCGACAGAAGGTCATCAGCGCGAGGTGCGCTTGCCGCCGCCGGCCACGTCGGACACCATCAGGGCCTGGACCTCGGCTGTGTCGACTACCGGCAGGTCGAACATCAGCGTCTGTTTGAGGCGGGTGGCTGCGTCGCCGACGAGGACCCCCTTCTCCAGGCCGCGCTGGGCCACCCCCTCGGTCAGGAGCCCGTAGTAAAAGCCAGCGTTCCAGGTATCGCCGCCGCCCAGTCGATCGAGGAGCGTGATCGGCCGGACCGCGGGTGAGCGGTAGAAGGCGCCGCTGGTGTCCATGGCGGCTGACTCCCAGCGGTGCTGCTCAAAGCTGTCGGGGTAACGAATGGTAATGGCCACGACCTTGGTGTTGAATTCCTCGTGGATCTTTCGGGCAAAGGAGCGGATGTCGTCATCCTCAATGTGCCCCATGTCGCCGTCCACGATCTGCCGGGCCGTGTACTGGCCACAGTCCATGCCGTAGAGCTTGGCCATGTCCTCGATTGTCGTCACCAGCACGTCCACGTACTCGGTCACGAGCGGCGTCATGACCTCCCGGGCCTGGGCTGGCGTCCACAGGGTGGCGCGATAGTTAAAGTCGAGGCCTACCAGGCAGTCCTCCGGCTTGGCAGCGACGGCCTCCTGGAAAGCACCGAGGATGTAGTTGCGGTCGTAGTTGCTGTGGGTGGCGAGGCCGAAGGAGATGCCTGAGGTATGGAACATGGCTGCGTCTTTCAGGGCCGCGGCCCAGTCGACCATGCCGGGAGCCAACCTGGAGGCGGCCGAATACATGCGCTGATAGGTGCCCACGTTCTTGCGCGGGGTGCGGCCGATCTCGTAGATAAAGCGGCCGATGGGCTCGGTCTTGGGTGCCCAGACAATGTGACTGGTGTCGACCCCCTGCTCGCGGGCGGTGTTGCGCAGGGCGCGCCCGTAGGCGTTGTCGGGCACGCGGGTGATAAAACCGGCGGGAATGCCGAGGCGGGCCAGCCCCATGGCCAGGGTGTACTCGCTACCAGCCATGGAGAGATGCACCAGGCGGGTGCGCTCGGGGCGTTCCCTGTCGGCGGGCGTGTCTCGGACCATTACCTCGCCAAAGGTGACAAAGGCCGGACCGCGCCCGTCGAATCTGCTGAGGTCATCCTTTGTGATGTCGAATCGTGGGTTGTCGACCATGTGCGCTCCTTTCAGGGCTTGACCACAACCTTCAGCGCGCCGCCAAGCCTCTTTTCGGCGGTCTCGAAGGCGTCGTGGATCTGGTCCAGCGGGAAGGTATGGGTCACCAGGGGGGACAGGTCCACCTGGTGGCGGCTCAGCAGGGCGATGGCCTGGGCCATGGACCGCTCCCCTTCGGCCTTGGAGCCAGCCAGGGTGATATTCCACTGGACCACCTTGTTCACGTCCAGCGGGGCCGGCTCGGAGTAGATGCCGACGAGTGCGATGCGGCCGTTCTTCTTGCAGCAGCCGACGGCGTCGATGGCGCCCGGCGTGGTGCCCGAGCACTCGAGTATCGCGTCGGCGCCGATGCCGCCCGTCAGGTCAGAGATGCGCTCGACGGTGTCCTCCTCGCGGACGTTAATGGTCACGTCGGCGCCCAGCGCCCGCCCCAGCTCGAGGCGACCGGCGCGGGTGCCGGTGAGGATGATGGTGCCCGCGCCCGTGAGCCGGGCCAGGAGCACGCCCATCAGGCCGATGGCGCCCGGGCCCAATACGGCGACGGTCTCACCGGCCTCGATGCCACCGATGCGACGGATGCCGTAGAGCGATGTGGCAGCGGTGGTGAGCAGGGTGGCGTGATCCAGCGAGATCGACTCGGGTACTTTGTACACAGAGTTGACGTGGTTGCAGGCGTATTCGGCGTACCCGCCATTGGTGCTGAATCCGTAGTGGCGGTGCCCCTTGCTGCGGTCGCCATAGTTCAGGCAGGTGTTGTAGAGACCGTCGCGGCAGTTGTCGCAGATGCCGCAGCCCTTGTGCGGCTCCACGCATACGCGGTCGCCGATCTCAAAGCCGGTGACGCCCTCGCCGAGGGCTGCAACCCGGCCGGTGTACTCGTGGCCAAAGATGAACTGGCCGTACGGCGGGTGGTTGGGCCAGCCGTGGGCCAGGATCTTGGGATCGCTGCCGCAGATGGCGCAGGCCGCTACGTGGATGAGCACCTCGCCCGCCTCCGGCTGGGGAACGGGATAGTCGTCCACCAGGCGCAGGTCGCCCTCACCGTACAGGACCGCCGCGTTCATCGTTTCCGGAATTGTCATGGATGCCTCTCCTCAGTCAAAGTGGACCAGGACCTTCATTGCCTGGCGACGGTCGGCGGCCAGGGCAAAGGCCCGGTCGACCTCTTCGAATGGGACCTGGTGGCTGATCAACTGCCGGGCCACCTGGGGGTGCTCCAGGGTAAAGCCGAGCACCCGATCGAACTCGCCCGTGCCGCCGATGCTGCCCATGATCTGGGCTGCCTTCAGTGTGATCTGCTTCAGTCCGAGCTCCACCGAGGGGATGAATCCCAGGGCCATGATGGTGCCCAGCGGGCGCACCAGATCGACGGCGTTGCGGAATGCAGGCGGCGCACCCGTTGTCTCAAAGATGGCGTCGTAGCCCCGGCCCGAGTAGAGCCCGCCATAGGTGCCGGAATCGCCGGTGGCTGCGGCTGCGGCGTCGGTGGGCTGGCTGGCTCCCAGGCGCATCGCCTGTTGCACCCGGGCCTCGACCAGGTCGTAGAGCTCGACGTTTTCGCAGCCCTCCAAGTACTTCAGGGCAAATAAGCAGGATAGGCCGATCGTGCCACCACCCAGGACGAGGATCTTTTCCCCGGGGAGGTCGGGTCGGCAGGCGTGGACGCGGCGCACAGCGTGGGCCCCGACGGCCAGCGGCTCGCTCAGGGCCACCAGGTCCAGGTCTGCCACCGGATCGGCGCGGTAGACGTAGCGCTCCTCCTGGATGAAGAGCTGGCGCGAAGCGCCGTCAGCGGTGATGCCCACCTTTTCGATTGACTGGCAGAGGTTCCGGTCTCGGGCGCAGAACTCGCATTCGCCACAGGACATAGAGCAGTCGCCGGTCACCTTGTCGCCCGGCTGGAGGCTGGTGACATCAGGGCCGACAGCTTCCACGGTGCCAGACCACTCGTGCCCGAAGTAAATGGGATAATTGCGGGGGCCTTCGTAGGTGCCCTCGTACAGGGCCAGATCAGAGCCGCAGAGCCCGATAGCATGGGTGCGGACCAGCACCTGGGTGCCGGTCGGCGGGCTCACCTCTGTGGTGACGAGCTCAGCCCGTCGGTCTCCGTGGAGCAAAACGCCTTTCGACAACACAGTCCCTCCTCCCGTAATGCGATTGCTTACAACTGCAGATCCTGGCGGCAAGGACCGCTCGACTGGAAACTGAAAACGACTGAAGTCGTTACTACGGACGAAAAACGACTGAAGTCGTTACTACATGCGAGAATCGACTGAAGTCGTTACTACGGACGAAAATCGACTCAAGTCGCTGCCACATAGCAAAATCACCAGAGCCCAGATCTCAGGCCACGCGGTGGGTTGGATCGCCTGCCATCCAGGCCCGGACGTTATCCAGCGAGATCTGCAGGATGCGGTCGCGGGCACCTTCCGTATACCAGCCCAGGTGCGGGGTGACGACGACGTTGGCCTCTCCAAAGTCGTGGTAGGTTGCGCGCTCATCCTCGAGGACGTCCAATCCCGCGCCCCGCAGGCGGCCCGAGGCGAGCGCGCCTTTGAGTGCCTGCGTGTCGACCACCCCGCCGCGGGAGGTGTTAACCAGGATGGCGCCGGGCTTGGTGGCAGCCAGTGCCTCGGAGTCAATCAGGTGCCGGGTGCCCTCAATGAGCGGCACGTGCAGGGTGACGAAATCGGCATTGGCCAGGACCTGGGGCAGGGCCCGGTACTGGAACCCCATCTCGGCAGCCAGGGCCTGGTCGGGCAGGACATCGAAGGCCAGGACGCGCATGCCAAAGCCGGTGCCGATGCGGATGCTATGGCGGCCGATGCGCCCGGTGCCGATCACGCCCAGCGTCTTGCCGTACAGCTCGACGCCGCCCAGGCCGGTATCATCAAAGCGATGGAGCTTGCGGTAGCGCTTGTGCCCGCGGCAGATGTTGCGGGCGACGGCCAGAATCAGGCCAAAGGCGTGCTCGGCGATCATGTGCGCCCCATAATCGGGGACGTAGCAGACGACAACGCCCCGCGCCCGGGCAGCCTCCAGGTCGATGTGGTCGTATCCGGCCGAGCGAGTGACGATCAACTTGAGCCGGGGGCAGGCGCCCAGCACCCCGGCGGTCACCTGGCCGAATTGGTCGCGCATCAGGAGCACGTCAGCGTCGTGGGCCGCGGCGATCAGCTCGTCGGCGCTCGTAAGGGGCGGATGGACCTGAATCTCAAAGCCCTCGAGCTGGATGGCCTCCCGCTGCTCAAAGACGAAATCAACAAAGGCCAGCTTCACGATATCTCGCTCAGCTCGACGGGGCGCTCCTCGTGGTAGGAGCGGGTTGCAGCCAGGCCAATGGCCAGAGCGGCGCGGGCATCAGCTGCGGTGACGGCCGGCTCCTGGTCGTTGATCACCCGCCCGGTAAAGTCGAGGGTCTGGGCCCCGTAGGCGTCGCCAAAGCGCTCGACGATGTAGGGCACCATGTCATGTTGGATGCCGTCGCCGGTCATGACCAATAGGGGCGTGTGCTGGTAGTAGCCGATGTTAATTCCGCCCTCGGTGCCAAGGATTTCGGTGCGGATGTCATAGCCATAGATGGCGTTGCGACTCACCTCGACGTTGCCCAGGTTGCCATTCTCAAAGCGCATGTTGACGACGGCGTTGTCGATGTCGCCCACGGTGTTCAGCTGGGGAAAGGCCAGCGTGCCGCCTTCGGTGTATACCCGCTGGACCTCGGCGTCCATCAGCCAGCGGCCCAGGTCAAAGTCGTGGATGGCCATGTCGAGGATGAGCCCGCCGCTAACCGTGGGCCGGGCGTATTCGAGGTCGGGACAGAAGGGATCGCGGCCGATCGACTTGAAGGTGACGGGCTGGCCGATTGCGCCGGCCTCGATCTTTTGCCTGGCAGCGGCATAGCCCCGGTCGAAGCGGCGCATAAAACCGGCCTGGAAGATCACGCCATGGCGCTCGATGGCAGCGATCATGTCGTCGGTGTCCTCCAGGGTGAGGGCCATGGGCTTTTCGCAGAAGATGGCCTTGCCGGCCTCGGCAGCCGCTATCACCACCTGGCGATGGGTACTGGTGGGGGAGGTAACAAAGACGGCCTGGACCTTATTGTCCGCCAGAATTTCCTGGTAGTCGACGGTCCACGAGCCAGCGTCAAAGTCGTTGGCAATGGCCTCGGCACGTTCGGGCACGACGTCGGATACTGAAACGATCCGCACCCCGGCGAGGGCTGCCAGATGGCTGGCATAGATGTGGCCCATGCGGCCCAGTCCGATGATGCCCACTCCCAGTCTTGCCTTCACAGTCTCCCCTCCTTGTGGGGCCAACTCTGGCCCCGGGCAGCGGCGAACGCACGGTGGCAACGCTGCCGAATGAAGATCTGCCAAGTTTTGCACACGTGTGCAATTATAGCATAGGTGGGTTGGTTTGTCAATAGTCTTGTCAAATCTTTGCCGCTTGCGCTTCTGCCCAGTTATGGTACAATAGGTATGTCCCACTGAACAGCGCCTCTGAGCNTCTGTCGGGCCCAAGGCAAGAACCGGGAAGTGCTTTGGCTGCGGTGAACGCAACCTTGCAGCCCGCCAANGTGTATCCCTGAGCGGGCTATTGGTGCGGATANCGGAATTNGTGGGGGATGAAGCTGCGCGATCGATCCGGATGCGTAGTNGTTGAGCAGTCGTGGAAAGGAGAGCTTGTGGCAGACACCCAGCAGGATGAGGTCGGACCGGAAGGGGTGGAAGAAGAGGTCGAAGAGGTACCGGGCGGAGCGCAGGACGCAAGAGGGGAAGATACTTCTCGGGCCGAAAAAAAGAAGATCTACAGCAAGAAGGGAAAGCTGAAGCGCAAGATATACGAGAAGGAGCTGGCGAGGCTTCAGGAGGAACTGGTCAAGCTGCAGTACTGGATTCGCGATCAGAAGTTAAAGGTCGTGGTGGTCTTTGAAGGGCGCGATGCGGCGGGCAAGGGTGGTGTAATCAAGCGCATCATGCTGCGCCTGAACCCCCGTATTGTTCGGGTGGTGGCCCTGCCGACGCCAACGGAGAAGGAGACGACAGAGTGGTACTTCCAACGCTACGTCGCCCACCTGCCGGCTGGCGGCCAGATGGTTCTGTTCGATCGAAGCTGGTACAATCGGGCTTTGGTAGAGCGGGTGATGGAGTTCTGCACCGATGAGGAGTACCGAGAGTTCCTGCGCTCGGTGCCCGAGTTCGAACGCATGCTGGTGCGCTCGAAGATCAAGCTGATCAAGTATTGGTTCTCTGTGAGCGACGAAGAGCAGGAGCGCCGGTTCCAGAAGCGAAACCACGATCCGAAACGGCGCTGGAAGCTGAGCCCAATGGATCTGGAGGCTCGGTCCCGCTGGGTGGAGTACTCGAGGGCCAAGGATGCGATGTTCATGTATACGGATATTGGAGAGGCTCGCTGGCACGTGGTAAACGCGGACATCAAGAGGCACGCGCGCCTGAATTGCATCAGCCACTTGCTGAGCATGATCGAGTACGAGGATCTGACGCCGGATCCCGTACAACTGCCGCCGCGCCAGGAAGACACGGGGTACCAGCGGCCACCAATTCAGGATCAGAAGTGGGTCCCAGCCATCTGGGGGACAAACCCAGTAGACGACAAGCGGGTTTGAGCTGTAAGCAGGGTCTTTCGCGGATCGCAGCGTTCTGTGGGGAGCGTGTCTGCGTCCGGTAGGAGATGGATTACGGTTTCAGGAGGCCTTTGTGGCAAAACAGAAAGAAAACGATGGCGATCCGGTTGACCTGAACGATCCCGGCCTGTATATCAACCGCGAATTGAGCTTTCTCCAGTTCAACGAGCGTGTCCTCGAAGAGGCGTTGGGTGAAAGCCATCCCTTATTAGAACGGATCAAGTTTCTCTCGATCTTTTCCAGCAACCTGGACGAGTTCTTTATGATCCGCGTCTCTGGTCTGCGCCGGCAGCTGGAGGCCGAGGTAGTGGAGACCCCGCCTGATGGCATGACGCCTACTGAGCAGTTGAAGGCGATCCGCCAGGTCGTGCTGCCTCAGCTCAAGCAGCATTCAGCCTGTTGGCATGAGGATCTGAAGATCAAACTCGAGGATGAGGGCATCCGTATTCTCGGCTATGAGGAACTGAAGAAGAAGCAGAGGAAGCTGTTGCGGACGCGCTTCAAGCGCGAGATCTCTCCAGCTCTTACGCCCCTGGCTTTTGATCCAGGCCATCCCTTTCCCCACATCTCCAATCTGAGCATCAACCTGGCGGTGGAGCTCAACGACCCGCGGTATGGCGAGCGGTTTGCCCGTCTCAAGGTGCCGGCCGTCTTTCCGCGGCTCCTGCAAGTGCCCAGCGAGGAGAGGGCCGATAGCTTTGAGAGCCTGGGCTTGGGCACAGATACCTCGATCAACTTTGTCTGGATCGAGGAAGTGATCGCCGCAAACCTCGACCTTCTCTTCCCGGGCATGGAGATTGTGGCTGCCTATCCCTTCCGCGTCACGCGCGATGCCGATCCTGAGATCGAAGAGGATGAGGCCGCAGACCTGTTGGCGGCGATTGAGGAGAGCGTGAGGAAGCGCCACTTTGGATCGGCGGTACGGCTGGAGGTCGACGATGGGATGCCAGAGCGGATCCGCGAAATCCTGATAGCCAACCTCGAACTGGCTCCCTACCAGGTGTATACGAAAGAGGCGCCGATTGGGATGGCGGATCTCATGGAACTCACGGACGTCAACCGTCCAGATCTGAAGGATGCTCCGTTCCAGCCAGCAGTCCCCCTGGTCCTGACCACCGAGGAGAGCATGTTTTCTGTGCTCCAGAGGCAGGATGTGCTGCTCTACCACCCGTACGACAGCTTTGCGCCGGTTGTCAGATTTCTGCGCGAGGCAGCCCAGGACCCGGACGTGCTGGCCATCAAACAGACCCTGTACCGTGTGGGTCCGAATTCACCGGTCGTGGCTGAATTGATGAAAGCGCGCGAGAACAGCAAGCAGGTCGCCGTGCTCGTCGAGCTGAAAGCGCGATTTGATGAGGAGAACAATATTGTCTGGGCGCGGGCCCTGGAACGAGCAGGTGTGCATGTGGTCTATGGGTTGATGGGACTAAAGACCCATGCCAAGCTGCTGCTGGTGGTGCGTCGTGAGCGGAATGGTATACGGCGCTATGTGCATATGGCCACTGGCAACTACAATGATGTCACTGCTCGGGTGTACTCTGACATCGGCGTGTTTACCTCCGATCCGGAGATTGGCGCTGACGTGTCTGATCTGTTCAATGTGTTGACCGGCTATTCCTACCAGCAAGAGTATCGCAAACTGCTGGTTGCACCGGATCGCATGAGGGGGGAGATCCTTATGCGGATCGAGCGGGAAGTCGACCGTCACAAGAAGCATGGCGACGGATATCTGGCCTTCAAGATGAATTCCCTCGTCGACAAGAAGAGCATTCAGGCCCTTTACAAGGCCTCCCAAGAAGGGGTGCGGATCGATCTGCAGGTGCGAGGCATCTGCTGTTTACGACCCGGTGTGCCTGGACTGAGCGAGAATATCGAGGTCACCTCGATTGTAGGACGCTTCCTGGAACATCCCCGGATCTACTATTTCCACAACGGCGGTGACGAAGAGCTCTTGCTGGGCAGCGCGGATCTGATGCCCCGGAACCTGGATCGCCGTGTGGAACAGCTGTTCCCGGTTGAAAACACCGATCTGAGAGAGTCGATCTATGAGCATATCCTGCGCGTCCACCTTGCTGACAACCAGAAGGCGCGCCGTCTCCTGCCTGATGGCTGCTACGAGCGCGTTAAGCCCCAGGAAGGCGAACCGGAGTTGGATTCGCAGTCGTGGATGATCGAACACCGCGGCCTGTGGAACGAGGAGTGACGGGTGATGAAGGCTGCCCTGATTGGGGACATCCATGCCAACCTGCCGGCCCTGGAGAGCGTACTGTCCCATGCCCATGGTCAAGGCGTCGAGTCGATCTGGAACGTGGGGGATTCGGTGGGCTACGGCCTCTTTCCTGAGGAGGTCGTTCAACGGCTTCGGCGGGACTATGTACTGAGCACAATTGGCCGCCAAGACCGGAAGATCCTGCACTTCAAAAAGAGGCAGGAGAAATGGCGCAGGAGCAAGAGCCTTGAGGTGTACCTGGCCTACAAGTGGGCCTACGAGCACCTCTCTAAGAAGAGTCGCAAGTACCTGCGCTTTCTCTCCAGGGAATTGCGCATGAAGGTGCAAGGAAAGCGCATCTTTTTGACGCACACGAGACCCGATTCCGGAAAGTCGGGCCTATGGCCCGATACTCCCGAGAAGGAGTTGCGCCGGCTTGCCCGCGAGGCCAAGGCTGACGTGATCATCTCTGGGTATTCGCACCAGCCCTTTGCGCGCCAGGTGGACTCGGTGTGGTTTCTCAATCCCGGCAGCGTCGGGCAGATCGACGATGGGGAACCCAGGGCCAGCTACGCAATCCTGCAGATCCGTTCCGGGGAGATTTACGTGGATCACCACCAGGTGGAGTACGAACTGGAGCCGGTGGCGGCTGCCGTACGCGAGAAGAACGTCCCCGATGTCTTTGCCCAGATCGTGCTGCCAGGCCGCGACGCCGGGGCTGGTCAGAACGGCTAGGTCCAGATCGAACCCAGTGCCCAGACGTCGATCGATTTGAGCCTGGCGGCGCCGCAGCGCGCAAAGAGACTGATACCCAGGGCGTCAGGCCGGTGGGGGTAGATCCGCGTCGCCAGGCAGGTGCAGCCGGCATTGCCAAAGATCTCGAGCACGGAGCGATCGAGAAAGATGTGCAGCTCCGGCACTGGCTCGACAGCCACCCTGCCGTCTGGCTGGCCCTTTCTTCTAGCGGGTGCTCTTCAAAGATTGCTCCAGCGTCCCCCATTGGTTTGTCGTACCTTCCTGCTGCGGTAAGAGTTCGCGCATCGTCGGATACAGCCTGTGCCAAGCGCCCGGTCTGCGCTGCGGGAGGCTGCGGGCGCGAGGTCATTGTAGCACGACTCGTGCTCTGGGGAAAGCTAATTGGGCCGGACGATGCACTCTTTCGACAGGTTGCTGCAGAGCGGGGACGTGAGGCGCGCGAGCCAGGAAAAGAGGAAGAATCACCCCTGGCCAAGGTGGAGATTCCTTCGCTTCGCTTGGAATGACAATCCGTGTTGAGTTTCCACTGAAATGTAACCAACTCCCCGCCCCCTAATCTTAACAAGACGATCCCCAACGGCGCCTGTTGCGCAAGAACCCAGCTCCTGGTATAATGGCCGGCATGCGGCGGACGGAAATGGTCCCGTGTGATGGCCGTCAGCCGCGCGCCGGGATGCACATCAGCGAGGGGAGTTGCTATGACCACAATGTCGCTTCGAGGTATATCCTTATTCGTAGAAGTCACCGGGCAAGGGCAGCCGCTGGCACTGATGCACGGCGGTCCAGGCGCTGACCACTCTTCGATGCTGGCGCTTTGCCCTCTCGCGGATCAGTTTACTCTGGTGTTCTACGACCACCGCTGCAACGGCCGGTCCGAGGGTGCAGAGATCCAGTCCATGACGTGGGAGAACCTGACGGCCGATGCGGACGCACTGCGCCAGGCGCTTGGCTTTGAGAAGTGGGCGGTGCTGGGGCACTCTTTTGGGGGCATGGTGGCCCTGGAATACGCGCTGCGCTATCCGCAGAGCCTGTCTCACCTCGTGCTGGCGGACACCTGTGGCGACACGTGGTGGGTGCGGGAGAACGCGCCCCGGATTCTGGCCAAGCGCGGGTTCCATCGGAAGACGGTAGAGACGGCCAAGCGCTACTACACGGGGCAGATTGAGCTGGATGAGTATACGTCCTCCTTCCTCAGGTTGGCGAGAGCCTTCTACTACCGCCTCAGCCCCTTGGTGTTGGCCCGCGACATGGCTGTGGGGCTGCGCATGAAGTCGCGGCCCGAGGCCTTTCTCTTTGCGGCCCGCGAGTTGCTCAAGGGCTGGACGGTGATGGACCGGCTCGGCGAGATCCAGGTGCCGACGCTTGTTCTGGCAGGCCGTGACGACTTTCAGTTCCCGCCGGAGCATCAAGTAGAGCTGGCAGCCGGAATCCCGAATGCACTGCTGGAGATTATCGAGCGGGCGGGCCATAATGCACCGACGGAGCGGCCTGCAGAGGTTATTCAGGCGGTCAGGGACTTTTTTGCTGGTGGCTAGGCCTGTAGCAAGGACGTAGTTGGAGATTGCTTCCTCGTTCGCAGACGGCGCTCGCTCGTCGCAATGACAGGCTGTGCCATTCCGTGCTGAGTGCCGGGACCCGCCATGGATGAACTAATGACCTGTCCAAGGTTCTCTGGCGGCACATGCCATGTATATAGGATTACTGGAGGATTCAGTTGATGAGTGACAACGTCGGGCCATACCATGTGGTCGATCTGTCACCGGGGCGCCGCGCCTGGGTGAATACGCTGGATCTATCGGGGCCGACGCACTGGATGTACGGCCTGGTGGAAGTGGACGTGACGGTGGTGCGGAAGTTCATCAAGGAGCACAAGGCGCGCACCGGCGAGGCCCTTTCCTTCACCGGGTTCCTGGTCTACTGCCTGGCCCGCGCGGTGGATGAGAACAAGGAGGTACAGGCCTACCTGAAGGGTCGCAAGCAGCTCGTTGTGTTTGACGATGTCAACGTCGGGCTGATGGTCGAAAACAAGGCGGGAGGAAAGAGGGCGCTGATGGGGCACATCGTCCGGGCTGCCCAGCGGAAGACGTACCTAGAGATCCACGAGGAGATCCGCAGGGCCCAATCGGAGCCGGTGCCTGCTGGCAGCGGCATGGCCGGATGGTTCCGCTCCCTCATGCTGCTTCCGTGGCCGCTGTCCAAAGTTGTCAAGGCCTTCATGGGTATGGTCACGCGTCGTGACCCGACGATCCGCGTGTCGACGTCGGGCACCGTGGCTGTCACAGCGGTAGGGATGTTTGGCAAGGGACATAGCGGTTGGGGGATAACGACAATGCCCCACTCGCTCAGCCTGCTGGTGGGCAGTATGTCCTGGAAGCCGGCCGTTGTGGAGGGGCGGATCGAGCCGCGTGAGATCCTGAACCTGACGGTGATGTTCGACCACGACGTTGTCGACGGGGCACCGGCAACCCGCTTTGTGCGGAGACTGATGGAGCTGATCGAGAGCGGGGCCGGGCTGGACGAGATAGATGGGTAGCAAGCAGGGCTCGAACGCTTTAAGGAGATCGTAGCATGGCTGATAAAGAGAGTAGCGCAAGGCTTCTGAACGCGTACCGCGAGGAGATACGGGCCAAGTGCCCCAAGTCGCTGGCCATCTGGCAGAAGAACCGCGCCGTCATGCCGGCAGGGGTGGGCAGCCTCTTCCGGCTGGCGGATCCCTTTCCTGCGGTGGTCAAGCGGGCCCAAGGTGGCCGGGTGTGGGACGCCGACGACAACGAGTACCTGGACTTTATGCTGGGCTTCTCGGTCATGATCCTGGGGAATGCGCCAGCGGAGGTGGAATCGGCGATCAGGGAGGCGCTGCCGCGTGGGACGCACTATGGGCAATGCCACGAGCATGAATACGCCTTTGCCAAGCTGTTCTGCGACATGGTGCCGGGTGTAGAGAAGGTGACCTTTTGCAACTCGGGGACCGAGGCAACGATGTATGCCCTGCGGCTGGCCCGGGCGACGACGGGACGCCCCCTGGTGGCCAAGTTCGAGGGCGGCTATCACGGGACGCACGATCTTCTGGCGGCGAGCTTTGGCCGGCCGGGTCCGGTTCCCACGCTGGGCGGACCGGTCGAGGATCCGGAAACAATCCCCGAGAGTCCCGGGCTCGCCGAGGGCGCGTGGAAGGACACGATCGTCCTGCCCTACAACCACCCGGCTGCCTTTGAGAAGATCCGTCGCCATGCGGACCAGCTGGCTGGCGTGATCATCGAGCCCGTGCTGGGCGCGGGAGGCACCATCCCGGCCCGCAAGGAGTTCCTGACCGAGCTGCGCCGGATCACCCGCGAGATTGGGGCCTTTTTGATCTTTGACGAGATCATCACCGGCTTCCGGCTTGCGTCTGGCGGGGGGCAGGAGTTCTACGGGGTGACACCGGATGTGAGCACCTTTGGCAAGGTCGCCGGCGGCGGCTTTCCCTTTGGGGCGGTAGGGGGGACGGCTGAGGCGATGCGCTTGATGGAATACGATCGCGAGCCGGGATCCATCCTGATGGCGGGGACCTTTAACGGGAACCCGATGGTCACTGCCGCCGGGACGGCTGTCCTGCGCCGCCTGAAAGAAGAACCGGAGCTCTATGCCCGTATGAACGCGATGGGGGACCGATTCCGCACCGAGGTCAACCGCTTTGCGCAGGAGGAGGGTTATCCGGCGACGGCGATCGGCGCTGGCTCGATGTTCTGGATGCACACGGTCGAAGGGCCGATCAACAGCATACGGGATGCGCACCGCGGGAATTCGGTGGCCAGCGCAGGCCTGAGGCTGCTGTACCGCAGGAACGGGCTGCACATATCATCCAACCACGGATTCATGAGTGCGGCCCACACTGAAGAGGATATCACGGCGCTGATCGAGGTGCACAAAGCGGCAATGGAGGAACTCAGGGCACAGGGCGTGTGGTGAAGCGGGGCAGAGCGCCCATTGCCGATGAGGAATTTGGAATAGGAGCTCGGCCCGTGTGCTGCGCGCCATGCTGGTGGCACACGGGCCGAGACAGACAAATAGAGGCGGCAGAGCCTATCTTTGACAGGGTCCCGTCAAAGTCCTGTGGCTGCGTATACAAGACATGGACCCCCGCCCCCGCTTCCGCGAGGGCAGGCATTTCGCGGGGGTGACGACGCCCAGCAGCGCCTTGCCGTGCCCGCGGAATCGGGCATCCACTCCACCTGCAGCACTCAGCAGCTGAATTTGGCAGAGCCCTGCTATCTTTGATTAGACATAACTCTGGTACTGGGGCACGTACATCTGCGCCTTGATGTGCGCCAGAAGATCCGCCGGCTTTGGCTGCGTGGCGAGCCCCCGCTTGTAGGCCACCTCGGCCACGGCTGCGGCTATCTCCGCCGACACCTCACGGATCTCTGTCAGTGGCGGATAGATCAATCCCTGCTCCAGGTCGGTCTCTGATACCTGCTGGGCAAGCGCGTGGGCGGCCTCAAAGAACATCTCGTCTGTCACCAACCTGGCCCCACAGGCGATGGCTCCTAAGCCGACACCGGGGAAGATGTAGGCATTGTTGCCCTGACCAGGCACGTAGGTCTTGCCGGCCAGCGTCACCGGGGCAAAGGGACTGCCGCTGGCAAAGATGGCCTGCCCGTTGGTCCAGGTGTAGGCCTGTTCGGCGGTGCACTCGGCCTTGGACGTAGGATTCGACAGGGCAAAGATGATTGGCCGGTCGTTCAGGCGGGCCATGGCTTCCAGGACGGACTGGGTGAAGGCGCCAGATTGTCCGGAAACGCCGATGAGGGCCGTAGGCTGCAATGCTTCGACTGCCGTCAGGAGATCGGGCAGCGGCGCGTGGTCGTGGGCGTAGGGCAGTTTGTGGGGGGCCAACCCGGACCGGTCGCTGACAACCAGCCCGCCAGAGTCGATCAGCCAGCAGCGCCCTCGCGCCTCTTCTTCTGAAAGGCCTTCGCCAATCATGGCTGCGACGATGAGGTTGGCGATGCCGACGGCTGCCTCGCCAGCGCCCATGAAGAGCACCTTCTGCTCGGACAGCTTGCCCCCCCTGATACGCAGGGCCGAATAGAGGCCAGCGAGGGCCACAGCGCCTGTTCCCTGGATGTCGTCGTTGAAAGTGCACACCTGATCGCGATATTTCTCCAGGAGGCGGAAGGCGTTGATGTTGGCAAAGTCCTCGAATTGGATCAGGACGTCGGGGAACACTTGCTGGGCAGCGGTCATGAACTCGTCTACGAACTCGTCGTACGCCTCGCCCCGCAGGCGGCGCTGCCGGACGCCAATGTAGAGTGGATCGTCCAGCAGTTCCTGGCGGTCGGTGCCCACATCGAGGGTCACCGGCAGGCATTGAGACGGCGCAACCCCGGCGCAGGCAGTGTAGAGGGCGAGCTTGCCCACCGGGATGCCCATCCCGTTCGCACCCTGGTCGCCCAGACCGAGGATGCGCTCCCCGTCGGTGACTACGATGATGCGGACATCCTGGCGGGGCCAGTTGCGGAGCACGTCGGCCATCCGCCCCTGATCCTCGGTGGAGATGAACAGGCCGCGCGGGCGGCGGAAGATGTGCCCGTACTCCTGGCATGCCTGGCCCACGGTCGGGGTGTAGATGATGGGCATCATCTCGACGATGTGGTCCAGGACCACGCGGTAGAAGAGGGTCTCGTTGCGACCCTGCAGGGCCATCATGTGGATGTACTTTTCCAGATCGCTGGGCTTCCTGCCAAAGTTCTCCATGACCCGCTGGACTTGTTCTTCCTGGGTGGCTATGTAGGGTGGCAGGAGGCCTTCCAGGCCCAAGGCATCCCGTTCCTCTTTGGTGAAGGCCGTACCCTTGTTCAGGGCCGGATTGTGGAGCAGATCAGCGCCCCTCTGAATATCCGCTGGCGCAGGCTCGCCGATTGGATGGGAAATCTCATCAGACATCTCAGCTCTCCTTGTTGGTTCTTCTGTGTTCGGTGACCAGTTGGTACCAAGTATACTATGCAATGAACGAGTTGAGAAAATAGGAGATCTCGCTGGCGTTCTCCGGGGGGGCTGAGCAAGGGTCAGCGTGCCAGGCAGTTGGCCCGCCAAGTTTCTGATGGTTGCGCCGGATCGCACCGGCCTGGAAGATCCAGTGCTGGGCACGGAGATCGACAGAAATCTGCGGAGCAAGGCACCGCCGGGTAGCGGCGTTGTGGTCTGCGCGTCGGGCGACAGAGGCACTGAGGGCGGTCTGCACTCACCTGCGTCAGCGACGGACCGGAAAGCTATGGGATGGTCGCCGACACGCCGCCGAGGTGCCGTCCGATCTCAGTCTCAAATAGAAAGATGAGGGCTCCACCGTTTGTGAGCAGGCTAGAGTCGACGCGAAGGACCGTGTAGGGCTGGGTGATGCCCATGTCCACNATGTCGGAGCAGCCGGGCTCGGTCCACTTGGTAATCACGCGCACCTCGTCGCCTTCCTGCTCCAGGCCGGTGAAGGAGATGCCGTAGCCGCCGGTGCTCTTGAGCCCCTGTATGCCTGCCAGGACGAAGGAACGCTGAAAGTCCACCTGGGGCAGCGGGGTGCCGGGGAGGTAGGTCTGCCAGAAGCTGTCCAGCGCCTGTTGCGTGGTGATGACCTGGAAGAGCCGCTGGTAACTGTTGTAGCGCAGGTTCTGGCCCTCGGACAGGACCTCGGCCCCGGCAAAGGTCTCCCTNGCGGATTGCGGCTGTTCGGCAGGCCTCGGCCCGGTGGGCTCGATGTCCCCATTGCCAGGGAGGACTTGGGTCGCTGACTGCGGTGATGCTGCCTCTTGACCAGCCGTCGGACCGGTTCCCGCGGCTCCGCAGCTGCCGAGCAGCAGTGCGGTAAGTATTGTCATTACCAGGATGACATGCTTGCCAGACAAAACCATTCTCCTTTGGTGGGGCGGCAGGTCGAGGATAGTAGTTGTCGACCTGCCGCCCGTTGACAGCCATTCACTCCATCTCTTTGACGTTGGCTACCCAGGGAACGTTCCGTACTCGTACCAAGGGATTACCAGATGGGATAGAGTATACACCAAGGTGCGGATATCTTCTGTGGGGGTGCACACACACATCCCCGCGCCGGGAACAAACGTTCCCGGACCCTCTGAGATTGGGTGGTTGCGCCAATCATACAATCCCCACCGAGTAGGATGCGGATTCACATATGGACAAGGTCACCGACAACCGCCTATCCACCCGAGTTGGACTGGATGACAGGCAGGAAACCAGAGGGTACAGAGTACGGGTACTCGTAGGCTTGCTGGAAGGCACGGTCGACGGCGATACCCAGGTACTCCCAGATGCTACCGCTGGAGGAGTACTTGGAGACCCGGCAGGTCCATGTGCCGGACGCATCGGCCGTCGTGCGCACGATCTCGTAGCTGTTGTTGGAGCTGGTAGAGCTCTTGACGAGGCCCATTGACGGGTTGTATAGTCTCAAATCGAGATCAGTGAGCAGCGGGTTGGACGTATAGCTGGCGTTGGGATGTGACGTCCAGGCGATGGCGCAGGAGATCGGTTCTCCAGCATTGGCGTAGAAGGTATAGTCATAGGAGGTCCAGGTCGTGGGGTTGATGGTCATCTGGGCATAGCGGCCGTTGAGCGTGTCCAGATAGGCCGAGTAGACATCGATGCCGCCGGCGCCGTCGTACTCGCTCAACCGGTTATCCCCCTCGATATTGTGTGTCGCGGAGGCCATCAGTAGGGCGCGCAACGCCTCCGGCTTGCCAGCCAGGTTGGGGTCTATCTCCAGCAGGAGGGCTGCCTCGCCGGCGACCATAGGCGCGGAATAGGAGGTACCGGCTATGTCGGTTGTGTCTACGGATGGCGGGTGGATGGTTGTCGAGCGGATGCCCTCTCCCACGGCAACGAGGTCCGGTTCTTGCCGGTCGCCGTTAGAGGGCGAGCAGCCGTAGCCCTCCTGCCAGGCGGAGAAACCGGACATGCTGTCGGCGTTCCAGTTTGCAGTGTTGTGGTCGGCAAAGGAGCCCACCGACAGGATATTGAAGGCCATCGCGTGGTCGCTCACTAGCTCGCCCGAGTTGCCGGCCGCAAATGTTACCAGCACCTTGTCCGTCACTACGCGGTAGTCAAAGTACGTGCCAATGCTGCTCAGACAGCCGGTGGACGTAGCAGGTCCCCAGGAGTTGTTGATGATATCCACCCCCTGGGTCACAGCCCAGTTGCCTGCGGACTGTAGATTAGACGTTGCATAGTTGGTGGCGTTAGCCGAATAGAGGCTCGCGCCGCGGGCGATGCCCAGGTGGAACCCGTGGGATGAGCCGACATTGCCCATAACCCGGGTGGCGTGGTCGTCCATGTTCGGATCACCCCAGTCCCTGGCGTCCACGTAATTATACAGCCAGAAGTTGTTGTGGGCGCGGCTGTCCTCAAGGATGGCCACGCTGGCACCGACGCCGGTATAGCCCCGGACCCACACAGCCGGTGCGCGGTGCGTATTCTGTGCCTGGCCGTTCATGTCCTGGTTCTCGATGTCGTCGGCATAGATGCGGCCGACATCGGGGTCGTCTGACAGGGCGAGGGCCTGTTCGCGGTTCAGCACTGCGCCCAGCACAGGTGTGCGATCCACGGTTCGCACCTCGATGCCCCGGGCGGCCAACCGCGCGGCGACCGTGGCCTGCAGGCTGTCCACGCTGGCCTCGAGGGCCTTGCGGGCAGCCAGGATGTCCGGACTCTCTACCCTCTCGGCGGGGGCGTCGAGCGCTCCAGGCGCGGCCCCGTCGCCCGTCAGCTCACCGCGCGTGGGGGGCTCCCCATTCAAGCCCAGCCCAGGGCCGACATAGTCTGGGCCGCGCAGGCCGCTCAGGAGCGAATCGTCTACCACCAACCAGATCTCGACCGGGATGGCGGTGTCGGGGTCCTCTTCGAAGCGCTGGAATAGCTGAACGTCCAGCTTGCCGTATTCGGCCAGGTAGGCCTCGTCGGCCGCGGCCCGAAATGCCTCGGGCGTCCATGCCTTGCCCGATCGGTCGACAAAGGAACCGTAGATGGCATCGCTGGCGGAATCGCGCAGCTTGTACTGGGTGACGGTCCCGATGGCGGGGACGTCAAGGGCAAGTTCGTAATCCACGACCAGGTCGGCTGCTTTCACACCATAGGTGTCGGATACAAAGGACCGGGCTGCGCTATGCAGTGAGTCCTGCGCCGCTACGCCCCCGGCAAGAGCCACCAGCATAGCGAGTAGTATCAATGACGCGAGTCGATTGTGCTTCACTTGTCTCTCCTTTTTCAATGAGGCTGCAATGTCTGTCTGTGTTTCGTTCATTGACATACGTCGAATTACGGTTGCCTGGATCTGGCCCTATCACCTCCTCTTCACGCTCTGGAAATGCGTGACGGCACAGCATATGCTGCACAACCCCTTTGGGTCACAAGGTTTACATGGGGATAGGTTTCAGGACAGCAGGGCGGTGGCTGTTTGGCTCGTCAATTGGAGCCAGGTGGGTATTTGCTGTGTGGGGGGGCATGCGACGGGGGCCTTTCCATCACGGGGGGCTCTGCCCGTCTGTACCTTGACGCTGCAGCAGTGCAGTGGGATTATGTTACGCGAATAATATAGTATAAATTTCGGAAAAAGGCAAATTCTGTTTGCAGAGGGGAGAGTCAACGGTAGCGCAAAAGAGGGCTGCGCAGCAAATGCTTGTTCTAGCTGCCTACCTGGAAAACTAAGGCCCGCTCACCAGGTAAAGGCGAGCGGGCCGCAATTGGTTTGTAGCTGTGCCTGTCTACAGTCCGGCTTGCTCCATAAGATAGAGGAGAAGGATCAGTAGGGCGAATAGGGGAAGAACGACGACCCAATCGTTGACCTTCAATAGGCGCGGCAGGGTCAGGTTCCCCAAGTCACCCTTTTTCAGGATGCCATCTTTCAGCCTGGGATAGAGGGAGGCGAATAGGCCGGATCCCACAATGATGCCGACAAGGCCACCCACCAGGGCATCGAGATAGCCGTTGCCCACAGCGCCGGCGATGGTCCCAGGGCAGTAGCCGAGCACGGCAAAGCCCAGGCCAAAGATCAGGCCACCGATGGCATTCTTTCCCCAGGAACCGGACTTGGGGTTGAGCTGGATCCAGCCCAGGCTCTGCATCAGGTGGATGCCGATCATGCCCGTGACTACTGCCGAGAGCATGATCTTGAGCACGGTAAAGTCCTCCAGCAGCAACTGGCCGAGGATGACGTCGTACTTGGTCACGCCGCCCTTTTGCAGCAGGAATCCAAAGATGATGCCAAACAGAAAGCCCCAGATCAGGGACGATCGAGTTTTCATCGTTTCCTCCTCACGCAATCAGGCCGAATAGAATCTGGGCCATGGCGATGCCGCCCACGAAGAAGCAGATCGACGAGATCCAACTGGATACGGCCAGTTGCATAGTGCCGCTGATGCCATGCCCGCTGGTACAACCGCCGGCCCAACGAGCGCCAAAGCCGAGCAGTACGCCACCCACCAGGGCAACAAGGGTCCTGTTCAGCGGGTTCGTGCCAAAGGCCGCCGCCCAGCGGGTCGGGACCCACTGCCAGCTAAAATCGCCCGACAACAGCGACGAAATGAGAGCGCCGACGACCATGCCCACGACGAGCATCCATTGCCAATCGATAGTTGGCTTGACCTCCTGGTAGTACGGCTCATCTTCCACCTGCTTGCCCCGGATGAGCTTTTCGATCATGCCAGCGGTGCGGGCAAAGGAGGTGGAGCAGCCGATCGCCTTTTTGGAGATCAGCCAGGTGAACCAACTCAACACGCCGATGCCGATACCTACGGCATAAGGCGACCATCGTACCTGGTATAGCCAGTCCATATCCCTGTTCTCCTGTTATGCTTCGTCGGTCCCTTGCGGAAGGCGAAGGGCGTAGAATCGGGAGCCGTGCGGGTTCTCGCAAACCATGCACTCCTCGGCATAGCCAGCCTGGCTATAGCCGGTCATACCGCCGGCTACGTTGTGCAGTTCCTTGAACCCATGTCGTTTGAGGATGCTGACGCCCAGGCTCGAGCGGTTTCCCGAACTGCAGATGAGAAAGGTGGGCTTGTCGGGGTCCAGCTCCCTATAGCGGGTACGCAGGTCCGGGGCGGGGATGTTGACTGCCCCGCCGATGTGACCATCCTCAAACTCCAGCGGCGTGCGCACGTCTACCAGGACTATGTTGGCGGTGCCAGTCACCCTGTCGTGCAGATCCTCGGCCGAAACGAGGTGACTATCGGCCGTCCGGTGGCCTCCGGTGGCCCAGCCCGTCATGCCGCTATCCAGGTAGCCGACGATGCGGTCCATCCCCACTCGGTGAGCCCAGAGTTTGGCGGTGAGGGCGTCCTTATAGTTGTCGGCCACCAGCACGATGTCCTTGTCGGTGGGCAGGATCCAGCCCGCAAAGGTGGGGAAATTGCCGTTGAGGTCTAGGTGCCATGCTCCGGGAATGTGCAGGCTGGCAAAGGAGGTGTAGCGGCGTACATCCAAGACCTCGACGTCCGGGTCCTGCGCCCGCTCGTAGAACTGCTCTGGCTTCAACTCTTGAAGTTCCGGCAACTCGGTGAGCAGCGCTGGCCCGCCGCGGTTGATGTCGCTGCACCGGCTAAAGTGATCGGGGGCTGGCGGCATGTCTGTTGTAAGCGAGCGGACGAAATCGGCCTTTTCCAGTTGCAGCGCGGCATTGTAGTGGCGCTCGTAGCCAATGGTGGTCAGATACTTGGCGCCCATGGAGCGACCGCAGAGGGAACCTGCGCCGTGGGCGGGATAGACCTCACAATGGTCCGGCAGTTTGAGGAGCTTGTTGTGCAGGCTGTCGTACAACTGGCCGGCCAAGTCCTCTGCCATGTCGGGGAAGAGGTCAGGACGGCCCACATCGCCGACGAACAACACATCCCCGACAAAGACGCCGATGGGGGTGTCGCCCCGGGCCCGGTCGGTCACGGTATAGGAGATGTGCTCCGGCGTGTGTCCAGGGGTCTCGAGTACCTGCAAGAGCATGTCCTCGATCTCGATGGTATCGCCCTCGACCAGCGGAACGTGGTCAAAGGTGCAGTTGGCTGACTCGGGTGCATAGATGGTGGCCCCGGTCTTCTGAGCCAGGTCCATGTGACCGGAGATAAAGTCGGCGTGGAGATGAGTCTGCAGAATGTGGGTGATGGTCACGCCAAGCTCGCGTGCCTGCGTGATGTATAGATCCACGTCCCGTTGTGGATCGATTACCGCACAGTGGTCGGTCCCGGCGAGGATGTACGAGCTGTGGGCAATCTTGCCGAGGAAATAATGTTTGAGCAACATGGTTCTTGCCTCCCTTGGTGGTCTTTGGAACCTCCGTGGTCCCAGTTGCCTTACTTCTGCTGGGGATTATACAATGGCATGCGCGCCAGGGCAAATACTCACTCGATTCTGGTTGCGTTTCTGCCTGCCTGTGTTATACTGGTCCGCAGAATCGGCAGGCTCCTGGGACGTCCACGCTGATATCCTCGCAGCATGGTGTCCGCCAATAGGGTCTTGGGCGTTGGCTCGATTCTCGTACCGAGACATTCGCACTGATCACGATCGGGGGCGTCGAGGGCCCGTTGTGTGAAAATGGGTGAACTATCATCCGGCTTGTTTCTCAGTCTGGTAGTGCTGCAGGTTGTGGATGTGGAGGAGCGGCTTGTGCGACGGGGAGATGCAGGCTTTTGACCACTGAAAATTACCTGGTGCTGGGCATTCTGGCCATCGCGATTTTGCTCTTTGTCAGCGAGAGGCTGCGGGTAGATTTGGTGGCCATGATGGTGCTGGTTGCCCTAGCGGTAACTGGACTGGTCACGGTTGAGGGGGCATTCTCCGGCTTTGCCAGCCCAGCCGTCATTGTCGTCTGGGCAGTGTTCATCATCAGCGGCGGCCTGACCCGCAGCGGCGTGGCCGATCTGATTGCCCGGCAGGTGGTGCGCCTGGCAGGCCGCAGCCAGCTGCGGCTGATGTTGCTGATCATGGTCGCTGTGGGCATCATGTCTGCCTTTATGAGCAATGTGGGAGCGGCAGCCATTCTGCTGCCGGCGGTGATGAGTGTCGCCCGCGAGACCGACATCCCTCCCTCCAAGCTGCTCATTCCCCTTGCCTGGGCGTCGCTGCTGGGCGGCAATGTGACCATGATCGGCACACCACCCAATATCCTGGCTTCCAGCATCCTGGAGATCTATGGCAATATCGAGCCCTTTGGCTTTTTCGACTTTGTGCCGATGGGCACTGTCGTGCTGGTAGCCGGCATCCTGTACCTGGTCCTGGTGGGGCGCCACTTGCTGCCTGAGCGCACGGCGGGCGGCGGCCTGGTCGACAGCTATCCGGTCCAGGAATACCTGACGGAGGCTCGCGTAGCCGACGATTCGCCCCTGGTTGGCAAGACGGTAGGGGAGGCAGATCTTGAGCGCCGCTATGGCCTGAACGTAATTCACGTACACCTGTGCTGCCAGGATGGCGAGACCGTCTCAGCGATGACGGAGCATCGCCTGCAACCTGGCGACGAATTGCATCTCGAGGCTACAGCCAGTGCTATCCTGGAAGCCGGTCGGACGCTGGGGCTGAACCCGGTGCCAGACCGGCCCATCCAACCCTGGGAGCCAGAGCCNGAGCGTCCGGCCTTTGANNTGGCAGAGGTGGTGTTGGCACCCTCNTCGAGCCTGAGATGNAGTACCCTGCAGGAGATGGACTTCCGGTCCCGCTTTGGCCTGGCGGTGCTGGCCATCCGTCACCAAGGTCATACCTTCTTTGAGAGGCTGGGCGACGTACAGATCGATTTCGGCGATTCGCTGCTATTGCAGGGGCCGGTGGAAAAGATCAACCTGCTGCGCCACGAGCGCGACTTTTTGCTGCTGGATATGTTGCCCCTGGAAACGCGCCGAACCCAGAAAGCACCGATTGCGGTCGCTATCCTGTTGGGCGTGCTGGCTATTGTGGCAGTCGGCTGGCTGCACGTCTCGGTGGCGATGTTCATTGGCGCGCTGCTGATGGTGCTGAGTGGCACGCTGACCATGGATGAGGCCTACCGGTCCATTGACTGGAAGTCGATCTTTCTCATCGCCGGCATGCTGCCCCTGGGTCTGGCGATGCAGAGCACGGGCACAGCCCAGTGGCTGGCGGGCCACATTGTGTCCTTGGTTGGGAACTGGGGTCCCCTGGCGGTGATGATGGGCATCTACCTGGTGACTGCGCTGTTGACCCAGGTCATTTCCAACGCGGCGGCGGCGGTGCTTGCCGTGCCGATTGCCATCGACGCTGCGCTGAGCCTGGGCGCCAACCCTTACGCCTTTGTGATGGCGACCGTGATCGCCGCCTCCACCTCTTTCCTGATGCCCATCGGCCACCAGGTTGACGTGTTGGTGTTCGGGCCAGGTGGCTACCGTTTCGCCGACTATGCCAAGGTTGGCCTCTGGCTCAGCCTGTTGCTATTCATCCTGACGGCACTGGTGCTGCCCTTGATCTGGCCTCTTGCGGGCTGAGGCCCGGGAGCTGCCTGCACGGGGCAGAGCGATCCTCACTGCATCTGTGGGGATCGCGCCTCTAGCGAGCGAGAGCGGGAATCTCCTCTGGCTGAGGTGGGGATTCCTTCGCTGTGCTCGGTATGATAATGGCAGCTGAGTTTCCACCGAAGTTCCTGTGCAATTCTCGCAGAGGGCAAACGCATTTGGACTAGATCGCAGGTGCAACGCACCTTGTTCTATCGATCCAGGCACCTAAATGGACAGAAACAGCCTATCTGTGCAATGCTCTCCCTGCTGCAAGAGGTGCGTTGCACCTACCACAGGTCAAGTGCGTTCACCCCAAATTCCCGCAAATGGGGTCTTCCCTTTAGGGCAGAAATGTGGTATACTATGAATGCACAATATAAAGGCCCTGGCTAAGGATCGAGTCCGGGGCCGTGGTCCAGGGGTTCGGACACCCTGGCAAAGATCCGATCAGCCCGCCGGGGTGAGTCCTTCCGGCGGGCTTTGCTGTCCGGCAATAGGGGAGGTGATGCCATGTTTGTAGGTGAGTGCATGAGCGCACCCGCTGTGACCATCACACCTGACACGCCGCTGCAGGATGCCTTGAATCTGATGCACGAGCATCGGTTCCGGCGCCTGCCCGTGGTGGACGAGGAGGGCAAGCTAGTCGGTATTGTGTCTGAACGCGATCTGTTGTATGCTTCACCCCCACCAGCCACGCTGCTCAGCGGTCTTGGTCTGAACCACCTTCTTGCCGAGTTGCAGACCAAGCAGATCATGACGCGCGAGGTGATCGCCACCACGCCAGACACCTTTGTCGAGGATGCAGCCCGTTTGATCGTGGAGAACAGGGTCGGCGGGCTGCCTGTCGTGGACGAGGACGGACGCGTGGTCGGCGTGATCACCGAGACCGACATATTCAGGGCCTTCATCGAGCTGTACCGGGCCGGCCACGGGGGGCTGTACCTTGTACTGAAGGCGCCGGACCGGACGGGGCTAATGGCCGAGCTGTCGAAGGCGGTGCTGGGCCTGGAGGGCGAGATTGTGAGCCTCAGCTCCTCTACCGATGAGGCGACTGGTGACTACCGGCTGGTCATCAAGGGGCAGGGGATCGATGCTGACCGGGTCATTGAATTGGTCCAATCGCTAGGCTACCATGTGATCCAGTTCCGAAAGGTGTAGGCTGCCCGCATGGGTGGAAAGGGGGAAGAGGAGATGACAAACCGCATTCTGGTGCCATTGGATGGTTCCTCCCTGGCCGAGCAGTCACTCTCGTGCGCTGTCACCCTGGCACGCGAACTGCTGGCCGAAGTCGACCTGATCCGCGTAATCTGGGTCCCGCCCGACATCCTCGACATCCTGGACGAGTCCAACAGTGAGCTGAATGCGTTCGCGGCTCAGCTTGAGGCAGAAGCTAGCAGGTATCTGGCTGCGCTGGTTGAGGAACTCGGGGATGCCGGTCTACATGCGCGCCACGCCGTACGGCGCGGGCCGCCCGCAGACACGATTCTGAAATACTCTGAGCAGGCAGGCATCGCCCAGATCGTCATGGCCACCCACGGCTACAGCGGCATCAAGCGCTGGACGCACGGCAGCGTAGCCGAGCGTGTACTGCAGGCAGCCCGCGTGCCACTGTTGCTGGCGCGGGTCAGCGAGCACGTGCCGGCCAGGGACTGGCGGCAGCCGCTGGCGCTGCGGCGCATCCTGGTGCCGCTGGACGGTTCCTCCATGGCGGAGCAGATTCTGCCAACGGTCACCACGGTGGCCAGGGCGCTGCGCGCCGAACTGGTCCTTTTCCAGGTACCGTTTGCCACTGCCTCGGGATGGGTTGCGGGTGAGTGGTATGCTCCCTCGCTGGGGATGTTTGATACTGCGCAGGAGGTTGCGCAGATCTATCTGAACGGCGTCGCTGACCGACTGGAAGGGCAGGATCTCCCGGTCAGCACGGCCACGTCGGTCGGCCCGGTGGCGGCCTGTATCGTGCAGTATGCCGAGGCCAATGCGGTAGATCTGATCGCCATGTGCACGCACGGCCGGACAGGTCTGGCACGATGGGCCCTGGGCAGCGTCGCCGACCGGATTCTGCGGGCGGGCACGATCCCGATCTTGTTGGTGCGGGCACAGTGAAGGGACCGCAAGCGGCGAAGGAGCGAGATGATGAGTAGTTCCCGGCCGGGCAGCCGGATCGATCCTGGCGAGCTGAAGCGGTACCTGGAAGAGCGAGTGGGAGGTCCTGTCGAGATCGAGGAGCTTCAGGAACTACGTGGCGAGGCCACGGGCGCTGCTGCGCTCAAGCAGTTCGGCTACGGCCGCCCGCTGCTGGTGCAGTACCGTGCCGGAGGCCGGCAGGTGCGCGAGGTCTTGCACCATATACGGCGCAATGCCTTTGGCAGGGAGCGCGATGACGACCGGGCAGCGGCTGTGTGGCTCGACTTTCAGACCTTTAACCGGCTGCCCCGGCACGTGCCTGCTGTCGACATGCTCATCCAGACAGCGGAGGGCGCAATCGAGTCGATCCGCGCTGCCAGCGAGCTGCTCCTGGTGACGGCCTACCGGCCCGGAAGTCTGTACGCAGATGACCTGGTGCGCATCCGGGACGAGGGCAGGCTGCAACGGCTGGATGTCCAGCGGGCGGAGACCCTGGCGGCGTATCTGGCCGAGATCCACCAGGTCAAGCACGACGACCCCAAGCTGTGGCGGCGGAGGCTCCGCGACCTGGTGGGCCACGGCGAGGGGATCATGGGCCTCACCGACAGCTATCCGCCAGACCTGCCCTATGCGACGGCGGCCGATCTGCGTCGCATCGAAGAGGAGGCCAACCGCTGGCGGTGGCGACTGAAGCCGGTGAACCACCGCCTGTGCCAGGTCCACGGCGACTTTCATCCGTTCAATCTGCTCTTTGGGCAGGAGGTGGAGTTTCACGTGCTGGACCGCAGTCGCGGCGAGTGGGGTGAAGCGGCTGACGACGTGAGCTGCCTGGCGATCAACTACCTATTCTTCTCGCTGCAGCGATCGGGCTGCCTGGAAGGGGCTTTCCGCACCTTGCACGATCGGTTCTGGCAGCACTACGTGGCCCTGCGGCCCGATGAAGAGCTGGCTGCGGTCATCCAGCCGTGGTTCGCCTGGCGGGCCCTGGTGCTGGCCAGCCCGGTCTGGTATCCGACGATCGCCGAGGAGGTGCGCCGCAAGCTGTTGNNCTTTGCCNGTCGCGTCCTGTCCGAGCCGCGGTACGACTGTCAACGGGTCAACGAATACTTCGAGGAGGCCTGATGCCCGGGCCGGCGCGAGCGGGTTTTGCCATATGGTTGACCGGCCTGCCCTCTTCGGGCAAGACGACCCTGGCGCACGAGTTGAGCGGCCTGCTGAGCGAGCGCGGGATCGCGGTACAGATCCTCGACTCCGATGATCTGCGGCGCAGGCTGACGCCGAACCCCGATTACTCGGCTGAGGAGCGCGATTGGTTCTACGACACTATGACGTTCCTGGCTGAATTGCTCACGGCCAACGGGGTAAATGTGGTGATCGCCGCCACCGCCTCCCGGCGGGCCTTTCGCCAGAGAGCGCGTGACCGCATCGCCCGCTTTGCCGAGGTCTATGTCGCGTGTTCGCCCGAGGTATGCCGCACCCGGGATCCAAAGGGGCTGTGGGAGCGGGCGGACCGTGGCGAGATTACCAACTTGCCCGGGGGCGGCACCGTGTACGAAGCACCCCGTGCCCCCGAGGCTGCGGTGAACACGGATCGCCACTCGCCCCAGGCGGCGGCGCACAGCATCTTGAGGCAACTGGATAGACGGGGTTTCCTGTAGTTTGCACTCCCCCCGCTGACTATGCCTCGCGGCGGCTCTCGCGCAGCACGGCTACGAGCCCGTCGCGGTCCTCGGGTGCCACCCGGTGGTACAGCAGGCGCTCCGGCGGCGGCATCTCTATGTTGGCCTCGTGCAGCGCGTCGTACAGGCAGGTATTGAGCTTGTCCATGATCCGCCGCGTTTCGACATAATGCTCGATCCAGCAGCGCACCCGGAAGACCATGGCCGATTCGCCAAACTGGAGGAATAGGGCCTCGATCCGTTCATCCTGCATCACCCAATCCTGGGCGCGCACAGCGTCGATCATGACCTGCCGTGCGTAGGCGATGTCGGTGCCATAGCCCACGTTCACGTGTGTCTGCACGCGGTACACCGTGCTGGGGTACGAGTGGTTCACCACCAAGTTCTTGCCGATCACCGAGTTGGGCACGACGACCATCCGGTTGTCGCGGGTGCGCACCCGCGTGCTTTGCAGCCCGATGTCCTGCACATCGCCCCAGGTGTCGAGGGCCAGCAGTTCGATCCGGTCCCCGATCTTGAAGGGCCGGTCCAGGATGATGACGAAACCGGTGATCCAGTCAGATAGCGTGTTCTGGGCGGCGAGGGCGATTGCCAGCGAGGCGATGCCCAGGCTGGTGACCAGGGCGGTAACGTCCACGCCAAAGTGGCTGAGCAGCACGATTATGGCGACGGCTGCCACCAGGACGAGGATAAGGCGGCGGGCAAAGGGGACGACTTCCTCGTCGATGGGTGAATGGGTGCGGCGCGCCATTTCCTGCCCGTACCAATCCAGCAGGTTGCCTACCAGCCGGTGGATGAGGACCCAGGCGACGAGCCAATAAGGGACGAACATCCACTGTGCCTGCTTGTCCCTCCAGTCTGC
>P_1C_Sed_1_UnCtyDRAFT_1000004_pt1 | contig 31813 bp, 20 predicted proteins | sample Pon1CUnioCityCA_6_FD_11282 | JGI IMG/M metagenome (IMG submission 11282) | reverse complement strand
GCCCTGTAGCGTGCGGGCCAAGTCGGCAGATGTCTCGAAAGTGGCGCCCCACAGCACTTCTGGCTCGTGCGGGCGTAGCCGTATCGTCACCTCTGTGATCAGTCCGGTAATACCCTCTGCGTCGCTGACGAGATCCAGATCCTCGCCACTGAACTCGCGCACATTGCCGTTGGGTAGCACGACGCGACAGGCCACTACATTCTCGCGAAAAGTGCCATATTCATAAGCGCCAAAGCCGACGCCACCTTGCGCGAGCCAGCCTCCTACCGTGGAGGATGGAGCGCTGGAAGGATATGTGCACAGAGCCAGCCCCTGCTTGTTGAGCTCTGTCTCGAGCTTTTCCCAGACGACGCCCGGTTGCACTGTGGCCGTCATCGCCTCCGCATTTACATCCAGGATCTCTACCATCCAGCCAAAGTCAATGACCAGGCCACCTCGGGTGGGCAGGACGCCGCCATAGCCGGATGTGGACTTGCCCCTGGGCACCACGGGGACGCTGTGGGTGCGGGCGAAAGCGACTAGCTGTACCACCTGCTCCTCCGTCAGTGGTTGTACCACTGCCGCGGGCAGCGTATTGCCCACCAGTGGTTTGACCAGGCTTGGCAGAGAGCCCACGTCGTGACCGTAGAAGATCCGCTCCAGCGGATCGAATGTCACTCGCGGGCCAAAGGTCTGGCGGAGCTCTTGCTGCAATGGTTCTGGCAGTTTTCTCATCTCTTTTACTCCGATCTACAGAGTGATGTTCCTTCCTGGATGGCTATCTAGCTTAGCCCTTGGTGATCTCTGCTATGCGTCGCAGGCGGGCTAGCAAATTGAAACGTTCCTCACCGATCTCGGAAAAGGTGGTGGTCACCCGGTGCAACAGGTGAGGCACCTGCTTCTGCCGTTCTTCGTCAAGAACCGGCACGCGGGCGAGGGCTTTGTGCAGTTCCTGCTGGCTGATGCCGGTGACCGAGGCGAGATCGGCCAGTCGGACCTGCCACTCGCTTTCCTCAGGCGGTGAGTCCAGGAACTGTCCCGCATGGGTTGCCGCGACAAATCTGCCCTGGATCTCGATCCGGCCCCAGACATAGCACAATCCGGCATGACAGGTCGTCAGGCGCGGCGTGTCGCCCCTCTCTGCTGCCGCTGCCTGCCATGAGCCCACGCAGCGCTGTCGCCCGGCCTCGGTGCCCAGAATTAGGGTACAGAATGCACAGGAATGGGCAACGGGTGTCAGGGGCGTGCCGTCCACTGCCGTCGTAACCGCGCCAATGCCCAGCGCCTCGGCAAAGACATCTTGTATGGCGCGTATGCAGGAGATCGGCAGCGTCGCGGCCGAGGGGTGTTGGCTATCGGCGCCTTCGGGTTGTTGGGGGGCACTGAGAGTCGCGCGTTGCTCTTGCAGCCAGTGCTCGATGCCTTGGCGCGAAAAGCGCCACTGCCCCCCGACCTTGAACCCCTGGAGACGTCCGTCTTGGAGCATCCGATAGATCGTGATGCGGTCCACCTGGAGCAGTTCCTGCAGCTGCTTGGTAGTCAGAAGCGTATCCATGTCGCTCATGGGCCGCAAGTTACCACTAAACGGGACACCCGTCAAATTTGCAGGACGGTCTCGCGGGAAACTATGTCTTGCCCTAACATGTTCTATCAACCCTACGATTCGCTTTCTGCTTGTGCTCGATGACAAAAATCTGTGACTTGGGTCCTATGGACAAAGCAGACGTTTTCTGTTATAATCTTATCATCCTTAATGCGCACATGCGTCTTGCCACCTGCAAACAAGGCGGAGAGAAGTAGCAATGGACAGAATACCCCCCGGGAAGGCGATTTTGTATATCGAGGACGACCCGGCGAACCGGATCTTGGTCAGGCGGGTGTTGGAGGCAGAAGGCTATCGGGTGCTGGAGGCTGAAAATGGACTCCAGGGGCTCGAGATCGCCCAGTCGGAGCAGCTTGGCGCGATCCTGGTAGACATTCACATGCCGGATATGGATGGGTTCGAAGTCATGACGCAACTCAGGTCCATGCCTATGACTGCTTCGGTACCGGTCATTGCCTTGACTGCGATGGTCATGAAGGGGGATCGGGAGCGGACGCTAGAGGCTGGGTGCTCTGGCTACATTGAGAAGCCCATTGATGTGGACTTGCTGCCCGCTCAGGTGGCTTCGGTCCTGCGATAGTGGGGTTGTGCTTGTTGGTGAAGCAGCAGGATATCGTGAGAAGGACAGAGGCTAGGCGACGCCATGGGGCTTGATGTACAGGATATCTGTGTGCTCATTGTTGAGGACAACGTGCGCAACTATGCTTTGCTGGCGCGACTGTTGTCCTTTATGGGTGTGAAAACGACGGAGTGGCGGCGATCGGGGTGGCAGGTACCCGAGTTCGCTCAAGACGCGATGCCCCAGGTCGATCTGATTCTCTTGGATATCCATCTTCCCGATGAGGATGGATACGAGGTGCTGACCCGGCTGCGAGAGGAAGAGCACTTCCAGGACACGCGGATCGTGGCTGTCACCGCGGACATAACCAGCTTGAATCTGGCCCGCGCGCAATCTGCCGGTTTTGACGGTTTTCTAGCCAAGCCCATCGATGTGGATCACTTCCCTGACCAGATCCGGCGCATTCTGCAAGGCGAGTCGGTATGGGAACTAGGTTAGGCGCTCGATGGCACAGCAGGCCATAGAAACCCTCGGAGAGAGAGCCTCTCGAACTGCCCCTCGCCCCATGCCGACACTGGGTATGCGCGGTGGATTGGGCAAGACCCTGCTGATTGCCTTTCTCCTATTGGCCATCGTCCCTCTGAGTCTTCTTGCACTTCTAACCTACTATCAGATCGAGCGTGATACGCGGCAGAAACTCGTGGCTTCGCTTGAGACGGTAGTTGTTCTGAAAGAGGCCCACCTCATTGACTGGGTCTGGGGCTATGAGCGAGAGCTTGGCCTTCTTGCCGACGCACTGGATCGGCAATCTGACCCGGCAGCGGAGATGGCGTCGGTTCGGGCTCTTGACCCGACTCTGAGGGCTCTCGTGTTGATTGATCGAAATAGCGGCAAGGTTCTCGCCACCACAGATGACGCCTGGGATACGCCCGAGTTGGTCGAGCCATTGCTTACAGACGAGCCGGGCCTAGTCATCGCATCAGCACCCTCCAGCAACCTCCAGCCGCTCCTGGCTATCAGTTACCCAAGAGACGACTGGCAACTTGTCGCTCTGCCAGATTGGGATACCCTGCAGGGGATCGTCGCTGCATCCGAGGCTTCATGGGAAGGTAGCACCACCTATCTGGTGATGAGCAACGGATGGATACTCTCTGAAGATGGGTTGTCCTTTGTGTCGGCAGGCGAATCCGGGAGTCCATCTCAAGGAATTGCCGCCATCTGGCAGCAGAGGGACGGTTCTGGCGCATACGATGGTTTGAAGGGGGAGCCTGTCTTTGGGGCCTATCGCTGGAATCCAGCACTGCAGGTTGGTGTATTGGCTGAGCAATCGCAGGATCAAGCCCTGGAGATGGGCAATACCCTCGCGGCAGTGGTTGTGGGAGCTACCCTGGTTGTGGCGCTGATCACCGCAGCTATTGCAGCAGTCGTGACCCGGAGGGTCACGCAGCCCATTGTGCAACTTACAGAGACAGCCGCTTGGATGGCTCGGGGCAAACTCAACCAGCAGGTGGATATTTCCCGAAACGATGAGATAGGGGTCCTGGCCCGAGCCTTCAACCGGATGGCAGCCGAGCTACGGGTGCTCTATGGAAACCTGGAAGCCAAGGTCGCTGAGAGAACTATGCAGTTGGAGGCTGCCAACGCAAAGACAAGCTATCATCTGATACAATTGGCAACGAGTGCCGAGGTGGCTCGAGTGGCAACCTCCATACGGCAACCGGAGTCCTTGTTNAGCACAGTCGTCCAGCTAATCGGCCGCGCTTTCGAGCTGGATCATACCGCCATCTACTTGTTAGATTCTGCGAGCGNAGCACCGGTCAAGNCTGCTGCGTTCCCTGCAGAGTCTGGCATGGGCCAATCCCCTTTGGGCGATGAGTCACAACTGGACAGCATCTGGCTGGTGGGCCGCGTGGCGGCAGACGGCAGACGCCGTGTCGTGCGGGATGGCNAGCTCGCAGATGGGGATGAGGGCTGTGTCGAGGCTTCAGTCTCATTCCGTCCTGTAGCATGCGAGATGGCAGTCCCACTCCAGGTTCGAGAACAGATCGTGGGGGTGCTGGCCTTACAGAGCAGTCGCAGCGATGACTTTGGCGAAAATGAACAGCTCGTGTACCAGTCGCTGGCTGATCAGATCAGCATTGCCATTGAGAACGCACGCGTCCATGCCATGGAGAGGGAGACTGTAGAGAGACTGCGCGAGCTCGACCGGCTCCAGTCGCAGTTCTTGACCAATATGTCCCATGCTCTGCGCACGCCGCTCAACTCCATCATTGGGTTTTCGCGCGTGCTACTCAAGGAGCTCGATGGACCCTTGAATGAGATGCAGAGTGCTGATCTGACGGCGATCCACGAGAGTGGACGGCAGTTGTTGGGACTGATCAATGACATGTTAGAGCTCTCGCGCCTCGAACTGGGTGTGGCGCGTTTCGCGCCAGGCGAGGTGGATCTACGCGAGATCATTGAGGGTGTCATGGCCACCACGAGGGCTCTTGCGCGGGGCAAGGCGGTACAGATTAAGGAGGAGGTCCCCGCAGAGCTGCCGATGCTATACACTGATGGCCAACGCGTACGCCAGGTCATCCTGGCCTTGCTGTCCAATGCGGTCAAGTATACAGAGAAAGGCAGCATCTCTCTGCGCGCCTACGTCGAGGACGATCACGTTACTATAAGCGTCACGGACACGGGTTTGGCCATCCTGGGCGATGAGATGGAGCGCATCTTTGCGGACGCGGGTGTTCCTGCAGCAAGCTCGCGCGGTGGCGACGTGGTTGATGCCGGGGATGTTCCTAGCTTTGGATTGGCTATCAGCAAACGCGTTGTGGAAAAGCTCGGTGGGCAGATCTGGGTGGAAAGCGTCGAAGGAACCGGTACGGTCTTTACCTTCACGCTGCCCGTCGGGCCCGTCCAGGAGACAGACACAGATAGAGGGTACAGTAATGCGCAGCTTGATTGAGCGGTTTCTTGCCGCGCCAGTATTTGAGGACGACGACGATAAGACGCGAGTCGCCAACTTGTTCAACACGCTCTTGCTCGCCAGTCTGGCGATCGCGTTGCTGACGGCTGTTATTGCGCCTGTGGCTTTTGTTCAACCGTGGATTGCAGTGGGTGTAGCTGCGCTGATCTTTCTGCTAAGCATTACTTCGCTGATCCTGATGAGGCTCGGCGCTGTGCGTTCATCCAGTGTGCTATACCTGACTGGTATGTGGATCGCTTTTGGTGTGCTGATGGTATTCTCAGGAGGGGTAAACAGCCCGTTTGTCACCGGTTTTGTCACACTTACCGTTATTGGCGGCTTGTTGCTGGGCGGATGGGCCGCAGTCGTGATCGCCGAACTTGGGGTGCTTGCCGGTCTTGTCATGTTCTACGCCAGGACGACGGGCATATTGCCAGCGGAGCTGCTGGACATGGGTCCTGGTCCATCCTGGATCGCGCTCACAGCTAACCTTATTGCGACGGTTGCCGTGCTCTATCTGGCAACGCGGGCAATGAATGAGGCATTGCAGCGTGCTCGTCGCTCGGCTGAAGAGTTGGACGAACAGAGGGAACTGCTGGAGCAGATGGTGGCTGGGCGCACCAGTGATCTCGAACAGCGTGCAGTACTTGTGGCTACGGCCGCAGAAGTAGGGCGCGCGGCAGCCTCTATCCTGGACCTTGGAAACCTGAGCCGTGAGGTCGTGGATCTGATCCGCGACCGCTTCGATCTCTACTACGCGGGGCTCTTTTTGTTGGACGACACGGGAAGGCATGCTGTGCTGGAGGCTGGTTCGGGTGAGGCAGGTCGCACGATGAAGCAGCAGGGCCACAGCCTCGAGGTGGGGGGGCTATCGATGGTGGGTGCTGCCTGCGCCCGCGGCGAGGCCCGCATCGCCCTCGACGTCGGTGAAGAGCCTGTCCGATTTGACAACCCGTTGTTGCCCGAAACCCGATCGGAGATGGCCCTGCCTTTGATCGTCGGCGACCGCGTCTTGGGCGCGCTTGACGTACAATCTACACAGCCTGACGCCTTCTCGGAAGAGGATGTGGCCGTTCTGCAGCTCGTAGCTGACCAGACCGCCGTCGCCGTAGACAATGCGCGCAAGTTCTCGGAGGAAGGACAAGTGCTCGAGGCGACGAGTCCACTCTTTCGAGCCAGCCGCCGCCTGGCCTCGGCCGTGACCACAGAGGATATTGTGCAGGCCATAATCGATTCTATAGCCGAGACAGAGGCTGACGGGTGCGCAGTAATTCGCCTGAGCGTCTCGCCGGAAGGAGAGGTAGGGGAAGCCGCGCTCCTGGGCAACTGGGATCGGCGCGGAGCATCCCGGCTTCCGGTGGGTATGCGTCTGCCAGCTAGCGCCTCATCGATTTCTCTGGACAGGATCTCAAATCTTTGGACTGTCGAGGATGTCGCACAGCTGGATGATAGCCCGGAAAATATGCGCCGGTTCCTGGCCCGGTTTGGCGGCAGGGGTTTTGTCAACGTACCGTTGCGCGCTGCCGGACGGACACTTGGCTTGGTCCACATCTATCTATCTGAGCCGGGTGCGTTCTCGCCAGTGTCTATCCGGCTGTACGAGACGTTGATTGACCAAGCAGCCGTCGCCTTGGAGAGCGCTCGCTTGCTGGATGAAGCCCAGAGCCGTGCCGCTCGCGAGGAGGCGCTGGCTCGCGTTTCCGCGCGCATGCGCGAGACTCTGGATACCGGTACAGTGTTGAGCACCGCTGTAGCAGAGATATCTGGTGCTTTGGGACTGGCAGCTCTGGACCTGCGCCTGGGTATCGGGAGGGACATGGCCGATGGAAGCACTCCCGAACGGAGAGAGCCATGATACTGGTCTTCAGTGCGATGAGTGCGGCGTGTGACTGCGACCAGCAGGGGGAACTCGTAAGATGAGTGAGTCCAGCGAATTATCAAGTGAGTACGAGCTGACCTCCAGTCCTGTTCAGGATGAGACATCACGCCAGGCGGACCTGCGGGTCTGGCAGGAGCAGCTACTCAGGGGAGTGCTGCTCGCGACTGCGGCTGTGGGCCTGTTCGTGGCGGCTGCGGGCACCTACGATGCCTTCCTATACCAGCAGTTCTGGATCATACCCCTGTTTTGGATTGCGTACGGCACGGTCCTCGTGCTGCTCGTCTGGCGGCGCGCGCCGTATGCTTTGCGGGCGGGGATAGTCGTGACTATTGTGTACGTGCTGGGATTCACGCAATTGCTTGAGGATGGGACCGGGGGCAGCGCCCAGATCTTTTTGCTGAGCGTACCGTTTCTGGCTGGCATCTTCCTGGGGCGCAGGATCGGTATCGTCGCCTTGGCCCTGGTCACCATGACGATGGCTGTCGTTGGCGTGATCTTTTCCATGGGTGTGCTGGTCATAGCAGAAAATCCCACCACGGCAGAGCCGGCCAGATGGCTCGCTGGCACCTTGACCCTTTTGCTGATGGGCATTCTGATAGTGCTTTCCGTAGACTATGTGCTCTCGCGACTCACCACAGCGCTGGGTCAGAGCCGCAGCCTGGTTGGGGAGCTGGAGGAACAGCGAGGCCGTCTTGAGGAGCAGGTTGAGGAGCGGACGGCGGACCTGGCGCGCCGGAGCGCGCAGCTCGAAGCGGCGGCGCAGGTGGCCCGTGAGGCGGCGCGGATCCGGGATGTAGAGCAGCTGCTGACCGAAACTGTGGACTATATCTCTGATCGGTTCGGTTTCTATCATGCTGGGCTATTTCTGTTGGATGAGGCAGGCAGACATGCTGTTCTGCGGGCCGCTTCGTCAGAGGGTGGGCGCCGCATGTTGGCCCGGGGACACCGGTTGCTGGTAGGCAAGGAGGGGATCGTGGGCCACGTTACTGGGACGAGGCAGGCCCGCGTGGCGTTGGATGTTGGCGAGGATGCTGCATTCTTTGACAATCCTGACCTGCCTATGACGCGCTCAGAGGTCGCGCTGCCCCTGCTGGTAGGGGATGAGGTGCTCGGTGTGCTGGACGTGCAGAGTGTCGAACGGCGGGCGTTTGGCGAGCAAGACGTGACGGTACTCCAAACACTGGCCGATCAGATCGCCATTGCCATCAGCAATGCACGGTTGGTCCGGCGAGTACGGGAGAGCCTCGAGACGGAGCGGCGTGCCTACGGGCAGATGACCCTGGATGCCTGGCGCAGTCTGGTCCGCTCGGGAATTGGGTCAGGCCAGCGCTACGATCCTCAGCGCATCCTGCCGGCTGGCAGCCATTGGCGGGAGGACATGGAAGAGGCAATGAAGCAGGGACGGGCTGTGGCGGGCCAAAGTGAGCTGGGAGCGACGGTGGCAATGCCCCTTCGCGTCCGGGGGCAGGTCATTGGCGTACTCGATGCACACAAGCCTGCTGGAAGGGGCGAGTGGACAGAGGATGAGATGACACTATTCCAGGCACTGGTCGACCAGCTTGGGGTAGCCCTGGATAGCGCCCGCCTCTACCAGGATGCACAGCGCCGTGCCGCAGAGGACCGGCTTGTCAGTGAGATCGCCTCCCGCTTGCAGGCGACCATGGATGTGGACACAGTCCTGCAGACTGCTGTGCGCGAGATGGGACATGCGCTGGGCATCGAGAAGGTCGAGCTCCGGCTTCAGAGTCCTGGCGCAGGGGATGGGCAGGAGCTGCTACAAGGGGGGAGTCTCCCTGACCTGAGGGAGGAGGATGGACATGGCAACACAGACTAGGCGGTTCTTTGTCCCCCAGGAATACGAGGATGAGGAAAAGACGCGCGTTGCCCGGCTGCTCACCGTCGTTCTCCTGGCGCTGGTTGTGTCTGCCTTTGTCATCACCATGGCAGCGGCGGTGTACTATGTGGTAGCCGCTGACGCTGAGTCCCAGTTCACGCTGCTCAGCGGCGCAGTGATGACCCTGATCTTTGCAGGCTTGTTGCTGCTCGTGCGCGTTGGTCTTGTGCGACAGGTGAGTGTGGCATTTTTGAGCCTCATCTGGCTACTGATCACCGTCTGGATCTTCACTGCCTCGGGTATCAGCAGCGATAGCAGCACGCTGGTATATGCCCTGATTGTGGTACTCGCAGGCCTGCTTCTGGGCGGCCGTGCCGCTGTACTATTCACATTGATCAGCTCGCTAGCGGCAGTAGGCGCCTACTATGTTGAAGCCAACGGGTTGCTGGTCGTTGTAGATCGTCCCACATCGCTGGCTGATGCGATCTTTGTCGCCGTACCTCTGGTGTTGACCGGAGTACTGCTTCGCTATGCAGTCCGCGGCATGTCCGATGCGCTTGAGCGAGCGCGCACGAATGAGCAGGCACAGCTAGAGGCCAACCGTGAGCTGGAGCGTCTGCGTGCATCGCTGGAGGAAAGGGTCGTCGATCGAACCCGCGAGCTTGAGACCCGATCCAGGCAGTGGCAGGCAGCAACCGAGATCAGCCAGCTCACCACCTCCATTCTGGATGCTGAGCAGATGCTTTGGCAGGTGGCCGAGCTTGTACAGGAGAGGTTCGAGTTGTATCACGTAGGCGTGATGCTGCTGGATCCCAGCGGCGAATGGGCGGTATATCGCGCTGGTTCGGGTCAGTCGGGACGCCGCCTTGGAGATGAGGGATTCCGGCTTGAGGTGGGGGGCGATTCTATGGTTGGGTGGTGTACCGCACATCGCGAGGCTCGCATCGCCCAGGACGTGAGCACCGCTCCCATTCATGCCAGGCACAATCTTGTGCCCAACACGCGCTCGGAGGCGGCTCTGCCCATCATTGTAAGGGGGCGCGTTCTGGGTGCTCTGAGCGCTCAAAGCGAGCACACGGACACCTTTGACCCGTCTACGGTCGCGGTTCTGCAAACCGTGGCTGACCAGTTGGCCGTGGCCCTGGACAATGCCCGCCTGTTCGAAGAGAGCCAGCGGGCACTGGATGCGACGCGGCGTGCATACGACCAGTTGAGCCGTGAGGCCTGGGCCGAATTTCTGAGCTCCCGGGCCCGCCTGGGGTACGGCCTTCTTCGCGAGTCAGTCGTTCCGGTTTCCGGGGCGTGGCAGCCAGAGATGCTCGAGGCGGTGCGTAAAGGCCAGGCTGTGGTCAAGGGTGGTGGCCCGGGCGAGGTTTCGGAGGGTGATGGGGCAGGAGCTGCGCTTGCTTTGCCTCTGAAGGTACGCGATGATGTGATTGGTGCGTTGAGCCTGCACAAACATCCTGACGAGGAAGCTTGGACGGCTGCAGAGGTAGATCTGGTGCAGCGCCTGGTGGACCAGGTAGGCACGGCGCTTGAGAGCGCGCGGCTCTTCCAGGAGACGCAGCGGCGCGCAGCTCGTGAACAGGCGATCCGGCGGATCACCGAGCAGATGCGAAGATCCGTCGGTGTTGAAGCCATTCTGCAGAGCACGGTGGCAGAGGTGGCTCGGGCACTGGGCGTGCCCCGCGCCTACGTCCGGCTGGGCACTGAAGCCGAACTGCCGGGAACTGCTGCTCAGGATGCGGGGAGTGAGTCAATACCAGGCGGTGATTGACAGTCCGGACTGTTGGGATTTGGCTGGGGTTCTACAGTAGGGCATGTTGGCGCTTCTGGGGGGCGAGACCCGGTGAGGAATCCTTGTGTGCAGGTTCCACCAAAGCGGCATCAGGCAGGCACCGGCAATCGATTTGAGGTGAGGTAGATGGGAAACGTCACGGAGCCAATGATGAACGCGGCTTTGCAGGAGGCCAATGCACGGCTTCGACTGCTGATCGGGAGTATACAGGGCGGCCTGACCATTATCGAGGGCAGTCGTGTCGTCTATGTTAACAATCAGCTCCGTCAGATATTTGGATACTCGAGGGAAGAGCTCAGACGCATGAGCGAACTGGACCTGGCTGCTCCCGAGGAAAGACCACGGCTGGAGCAGGAGGTCCGGGAGGCAGAGACAATGGGCCTGCCCCTCGACGAGCTCGAGTTCTGGGCGGTGCGCAAGGATGGCAGCCGGCGCTATGTGCGGAACCGGTATTCCAGCGACTCTGTGGGGGAAGGGACAGCCCTTCGATTCGTGGTGACCCTGGACCTGACTGAGCAGGAGCTGGCGCAGCAGGCCGCTCTCGACCGAGAGGAATTCCTACAGCAACTCATTGACACCAGTGCGGCGCTGGCTGCTGCCGAAGGACCAGAGGCACTGCTGCGCGCGATTGCAGTGCCAGCCACAAGTTCCGGATCTGGGACAAGAGCAGCAGCACATGTAGCTCTGTTCATGGTCGTGGATGAGGACGCCAGCGGCAGACCTGAATGGGCCAGGGTGGTTGCCTCCATCGGGGAGGCGAAGGTAGCGGCTGGCACCCGCTTCTACCTGCCCGGAGCATCTCCGGCTTCTGCCACTCTTGTCGCGGTCGAGCGCCCGTACCTGATTTCCGATGTCCAGACAGCCAGGCAGGACCTTGATGAGCACAGTGTGCGGATGATGGAGGAGATCGGTGCGCGATCTCTTGCGGCCCTGCCGCTGCGCGGTGGCGGCCAATGGCACGGCCTTGTGGCTATTGCCTGGCCCGAAGCACGCGTGTTTCGCAGGGACGAGGAGCTGCTGTACGAGCTGCTTGCTTCGGAATTGGTGGCGAGGGTACAGGGCCTCCAGCAGCGCGAGGAGGCTGAGCACCGAGCTATGTGGAGCCAGACCGCCGCTGAGGTCTCGCGGGCGGCGAGTACGGTGCTGGACACGGAAGTGCTCCTTCAACAGGTAGTGGACCTGCTGAAGCAGCGCTTTGAGCTCTACTACGCTGGTCTATTCCTGGTCGACCAGAGCGTACAGGACGAGGGAGGGGCAGGTGACTGGGCTGTCCTCCAGGTTGGCACCGGCGAACCGGGCCGGAAAATGGTTGAGCAGGGACACAGGCTCGAGATCGGTGGCGAGTCGATGATCGGAAAATGCGTGGCGACAATGCAGCCGCGCATCGCGATGGATGTCGGCGAGGAGGCAGTGCGCTTTGCCAATCCGCTGCTGCCAGAGACGCGAACCGAGCTGGCCTTGCCACTGGTGAGCCGCGGGAAAGCTCTGGGAGCGCTGTCTATTCAGAGCAAGCGACAAGCAGCATTCTCAGAAGATGATATCGCTGTCCTCCAGACCATGGCGGACCAGCTTGCCATCGCCATTGAGAACGCCAACCTGATCAGGCAGGCCCAGACCCGCGCGGAGCGCGAGAAGCAGGTACGTGCCATTGCCGATCAGATCCATCGCGGTGCCAGCGCTGAGGCCATCCTGCGCTCTGCGCTGACCGAGCTGAACCAGATGATGGGGGCTTCCCAGTCCTTCATTCGCCTTGGAACGCAGGAAGTTCTGAGAGCCGAGTTGGACATGCCACCACATGGAGCAGAGTGATACTCGGCGGGCCTGTTTCGGTTGCTGGACACACCCTTGACGGTAAAGTGGGTTGGCTGAAGGCTAGGGGTTAGGTATGAACGACACATCGCTGGAAAAATACAAAAGGGCGGTTGAGGCTCAGTCGCAGGCTTTGCTGGCAGTCGTGAATGCTGTTGCCTCTGGTGATTTGGATGTCGAGGTTCCTATCCCACCGGAGGACGCGGGCATTGACGTGCTCACTGAGCTGGCCACCGGCATGGGGAGAATGGTGGCTGACCTGCGGGAGATGGTGGCTGAGCAGGAACGGGCCCATGCCGAGCTGGAGAGAGACAGGCTGCAACTGGAGGCTGCCCTGGAAGAGCTGCTGGCTGTCCAGCGGCGCGATCGGGAAGAGCAATGGGACCGGTACACAGCTTCTCCTGGCAATCTGGGCTACTACCGCCACGGTGATGAGGGCGGACCGACAACTGATGGATGGTTGCCAGTCATGACCCAGGCTGTGCTGGCACGCGAAACCGCCACGGGAAGCGAGCAAGGTGCAACGGCGGCCATTCCCATCAACCTCCACGGGGAGATGATCGGTGTCGTCGGCTTTTGCCGGGACGGATCGGAACCCTGGCGCGAGGAAGAGATTGCGGCTGTTAGAACCATCATGGACGAGGTCGCTGAGGCATTGGACAAGCAGCGTCTCATGGACGAAACGCAGCGTAGAGCCTGGCAGTTGGAGACCTCCAATGAGATCGGGCGTACCATTTCTTCGACCCTGGAGATGGGGACGCTGCTGCGTCAGATTGTGGACACGATCAAGGTCCGTTTTGGGTATTACTATGTTGCCATCATGCTGACCGAAGGGGATCAGGTCGTCTTTCAAGATGGGAGTGCAGTCGGAGATTCTGACGTCCGGCTTGAGCCCCGTGAGATAGCCATGGATCTTGGGGCCCCAACCGGAATGATCGTCGAGACTGTACGCTCCGGAAAACCGGTGGTTGCCAACGATGTCCTGAATGATCCACGCTATTACCCGATTCCTGAGATGCCGGACACTCGCGCCGAACTGGACGTACCTATCACGGTAGCGGGGAAGGTCATCGGTGTTTTGGATGTGCAGAGCGATGTGCCCTTTACGTACACTGAGGATGATGTAGCCTTGCTCCAGGCGCTGGCAAACCAGGCCGGTGTGGCAATTGAAAATGCGCGCCTGTTCCAGGAGGCGCAGGCCTATGCCGAGGAACAGACCATTTTGCGCCAGATCAGCCAGGCAGTGAGCGAATCGCTCGACCTGCAGGGCTTGCTCGACGCGACGCTGGAGGTGGCGCTTACGGCGATTGGATTCGAGGCAGGGCTGGTTAGCCTCAGCCAGGAGGACGGCGATGATCTCTATCTGGCGGCTGAGCGTGGATTACCTGCTCCCCTGGCGCGCAAGCTGCAGCAGCAAGGCGGCCTGAGGGGCACCTTGTGCGATCATGTCTTCCAAACGGGCGAGTCCATTGCTATCGCAGATGTCCGGGAGGGCGCGCCGGTAGATGTGGAGGGCGTCATCCGGGTGGGCCTGCTCACCTATGCCGGCATTCCCTTGGTGCACCGGGATAGGCAGTTAGGCACCTTCTGCTTCTTTGATTCGGATGTGCACCATCTGACACAACGCGACTTTCTCATCCTGGAAGCCATTTGCCGCCAGATTGGCGTAGGTATTACCAACGCCCGGCTCTACCAGCAGACGCAGAGGGCCCTTGCCGAAGCCGAGGGTGCCCACCGGAGCTATCTGCGCCGTGGTTGGCAGGAACACCTGCGCCAGCGGCAGATGCTCGGCCGCAGCGCCTTGCTCTACAAAAGGTCGGAGCACGGATCGGAGGAGGAGATTGTCACCAAGCCGGATCTGTGGACTCCGGAGATGGCTCGCGCGCTTGCAGAGAACAGCCCAGCCGAGACTCAGCGCACTCGGCCAGGCGAGGAGCGCGCCGGTGTCGCGGTTCCCATCAGGTTGCGCGGCCAGACATTGGGCGTCATAGGCGTTGAAGCAGATGGCAGTGACCGGCGTTGGACAGACGATGAGATTGCATTGCTGGCAGAGGTGAGCGAGCAGCTGGCTCAGGCGTTGGAGAGTGCCCGCCTGTTTGCCGACACCGAGCGTAGTGCAGAGCGGGAACGGCTCATCGGCGAGATCACAGCCAAGATCCGCGCCTCGACAGATGTGCGGGACATTCTGAAGACCACGGCGGAGGAGCTGGGGCATGTACTGGGCACTTCGCGAGCGCTAGTTCAACTTGCGCCGACCCGCCCCAGATCTGGCGACGGGGCGGATACCGCACCGCTGGATGGGCCGGAGGCGCGCGATGTGCCATCGACAGATGATGCACAGGGTCAGAGGGAAGGATAATGTCTGAAACTGAGATGGGTCAGCAGAACGCACTGCCGGAACCAGCTCGCGCGGCACGGGCGCCGCGCCGCCGGGGTTTGGCTACCCGACTGGCCTGGGCCTTTGGCTCTGTGGCCGTCGCCCTGTTGCTGATTCTGGGGGTGGTACTCATGCTTGTGAGTTACCGCGCGCAACTGGAACAGATCATTATCCGCCAGCAAAAGACGGCTGATGGTGCAGCAGTCTTGACTACCGAATACCTCAGGCGAGCGCAGGACACACTCACGATCCATGGCAATACCTCCTCGGGTAGCGCGCTCCTGCTGCGCAATTTTGAGCGACAGCAGGAAGAGCTTGAATCGATCCTGTATGGTTACGGGAACATGTTTCAGACGGTCACCCTCCTGAATGAAGATGGCGAAGAGCGGGCCAAAGTGTCTCGATACGAGGACTATGGTGTTGAAGATTTGGGCAGCCAGGCCGGCTCTCCAGCTTTTGTCCAGGCTCTGAGGGGCCAGACCTACGTTGGCACTCGAACCAGACAGCTGCCGGGTGCAGATTTTCCCACTATCCTGATGGCTGTGTACATCGCGCCGCGCGCGGGTACCGATCGCCCAGGCGTGTTGCTGGCCGACGTGAGTGTTGAGGGCATGGGGGATGCTGTTGAGCAGGTCGAGGTTGGGGAGACGGGCTATGCCTACATCGTGGATGGCGAGACCGGTGAGCTGATCGCCCACTCGGAGCCGGGCAGAACAGCGGCACTAGATACCTCGGACGCGGAGCAGATTCCCATAGTGGCTCAGGCGGTGGCAGGCGAGTCGGTGCTTGATCACCGCTACAGGGGCCTGGAGGACGTGCAGGTCATTGGCGCGGCCAGTCCACTGGCCGATACCAACTGGATCCTGGTGGTAGAGTTGCCCGAACAGGAGGCTCTGGCCGATGTGCGGGGGATGCTGATTCTGCTCGTTGGATTGCTGGTGGTAGGGGCTGTGACAGCGGGTGGCATGGGCCTGCTACTCCCCCGCCGGATTGTCAGACCGCTCTTGACGGTACAGGAGGGGGCTCAGCAGATCGGTGCAGGGCATCTGGACCATGTCATCCATGTTGAGACTGGAGACGAAGTTCAAGACCTAGCTGAAGCATTCAACGACATGGCTGCCAGTCTGGAGGATTCGCAGGCTGAGCTAGAGCGCTGGGCTCGCGACTTGGAGGTGATGGTAGACGAGCGTACCAGTGAGCTTGCCCAGGTCTCGGAGCAGATGCGCCGCCGGGCCCTTCGACTGCAGGCAAGTGCAGAAGTTGCTCGAGCCATCGCGTCGGTGCGCGACTTGGAGTTGCTGCTTCCGCAGGTGACACACCTTATCAGCCAGCGCTTTGGCTGGTATCATGTGGGTGTCTTTTTGGTGGATGAGGCTGAAAAGTACGCAGTGCTCAAGGCAGCGAATAGTGAGGGCGGGAAGCGCATGCTGGCCCGAGGGCACAGTCTCCGGATCGGCGAGACGGGTATCGTCGGCTATGTGACGCACAGCGGGCTGCCACGCATCGCCCTCGATGTCGGCGAGGATGCTGTATACTTTGACAACCCCGATCTCCCCGAGACTCGTTCAGAGATGGCCCTGCCGCTGGAGGTGGAGGGGCAGATCATTGGTGCGTTGGACGTGCAGAGCACCCAGGCGGGGGCCTACACCGATGAGGACGTGGCCATGCTGCGGATTCTGGCAGGTCAGGTCGCTATTTCCATCGAGAACTCCCGGCTATTCGAGCAGACCCAGAGGGCGCTCGAGGAGGTAGAGACGCTCCACCGCCAGTACATCCGGCAGGAGTGGGTCAAAGAGACCGTGGGCCAGCAGGATCTGGCCTATGAGTACAGGCGCAGCGGCACAGAAACCCTGGTCGAGCTGCGCCGGCAAGAACTGGATGAGGCGCTNTCCAAGGGCGAGCCGGTCATTCGTTACNACTCAACCCCTCCTCTGGAAAAGCACGAGACTGGTGTGAGAAGAGCGGGCGGGGGAGATGGCGACAACGGTCAGCACGAGGCCGCTTTGGCATCACCCATCAAGTATCGGGATGAGGTCATCGGCGTGCTCGACCTTCTGGAGACTGACGAACCTCGCGAGTGGACGGAAGACGAGGTCGCGCTGGTGCAAGCCATCAGTGACCAGGTTGGCCTTGCCCTGGAGAACGCGCGGCTCTTTGCTGACACCCAGCGACGTGCACAACAGATGGCTACGGTCAACCGCATTGGTCTGTCGATCACCTCTGACCTGGACATGAAGGGCGTGCTCAACGCTCTGTACGAACAGATCAACCGCATGCTGGATATTGATTCATTCTACGTAGCACTGTATGATGAAAGCAGCGGTATGCTCGAGTTTCCCCTTCTGGTAGGTGAGGAAGGCACGGTTGAGCTGGATCCGCGGCCCATATCCGAGGTGCCTGGTATCACTGGCTATGTCATCGAGTTGCGAAAGCCACTGCACCTTGCCGATCTGCGCTCACTGCCTGAGGACGTGCCATTTGATATCATTGCCGTCGATGAGGATCCCACGAATTCCTACATCGGCGTGCCCCTCATGTCGCGTGACCGGGTCATTGGCGTGCTGTCTGTTCAGAGCAGCCGGCCAAACGCGTACACCGAGGAGGACCTTAGGCTACTGGAGACGGTCGCCACGCAGGCCTCCACCGCTATCGAGAATGCCCGTGCCTACGAGCGCCTTGCCGAGACGGCAGAGCAGCTGCGCGAGGTCGACAAGTTCAAGACCCAGTTCCTGGCGAACATGTCTCACGAACTCCGAACACCGCTCAATTCGATTATCGGCTTCTCGCGCGTGATGCTCAAAGGCATCGATGGGCCTCTCACAGAGCTGCAGGCTGCTGACCTGCAATCTATTCACAACAGCGGGCAGCATCTTCTGGGGCTCATCAACAGCATTCTCGATATGTCCAAGATAGAAGCGGGCAAGATGGAGCTGTCTATCGCGGATCTGGCTCTGCCACCCATCCTGGATGCTGTGGTGGACACGACCAAGGCACTGATCAAGGACCGTCCGGTCAGATTGCATACCCTAGTGCCTGAGCACTTGCCCCTCGTCAGGGCCGATGCACAGCGAGTCCGCCAGGTACTCCTGAATCTCATGTCCAACGCTGCCAAGTTCACCGATGAAGGGCAGATCACGCTAGAGGCGGAGGTTGGAGATGAGTTTGTGACGATCAGTGTATCCGACACCGGCATTGGCATTGGTACTGAAGCCCAGAAGCGGCTATTCATTCCTTTCCAGCAGGTGGATGGATCCACAACGCGGCGCGCCGGTGGTACGGGGCTGGGATTGGCTATTAGCCGCAGCTTTGTAGAGGTGCAGGGCGGCGAAATCTGGGTAGAGAGCGAGCCGGGCAAGGGCTCTACCTTCTCATTCACCCTGCCCATTTCCCGCGTTCGCCAGGAGGAGATTGAGGAGGCGCTGGATTTCGCTCCTGGCACGACTGAGCGGTTGCTGTTGGCCATCGACGATGACGCCGGCGTAATCACGCTACTAAAGCGATACCTGGAAAACGACGGGTATCGTGTGATTGGTGAGACCGATGCTCTGCATGCCGAAGAGGTAGCGCAGGGTCTGGCGTCTGATCTCAGCGCCATTATCCTCGACGTAGTAATGCCACACTCTGATGGATGGCAGATACTGCGTGCTTTGAAAGAGAACCCGAAGACAGAGGACATTCCTGTTATTCTGTGCACGATTCTGGAAGGTGCGGAGCGAGGACTGGAAGAGGGGGCCGCTGCGTGTCTGCACAAGCCAGTCACGCGCGAGGAGTTGCTGACCACGCTACGAAAGCTGGAGCGTGAGAGAGCCTGACTCAACAAGAGTGAACATAATCCATGAATAAAGCGATCTGGGCCGAATGCCCGACTTGTCTGCACCGCGAGACGCTGGACCGCGTGTGGCTTGCCTGCCCCGCTTGTGGCGGGGAGTGGCTCGATGCCAGGTACGAATATCGTTCCCTGGCGCATCAGTGGCGCGAGCGGATTGCCGCACGTCCCTTCTCCCTGTGGCGCTACTGGGACCTGCTCCCGTTGCGTGAGGAGCGAAACATACTCACCATTGGTGAGGGGGGCACGCCCCTGCTGCACGGCAACAATCTGGGCATGATGCTCGGGCGGCCACATATCTATATCAAAGACGAGCGTCAGGGGCCGACTGGTTCCTTCAAAGACCGTCAGGCTGCCCTCGCCATCTCTGTCATGAAGGAGCAGGGGATCACCGAGGCAGTGGTGGCATCCACCGGGAATGTGGCCATTTCCTATTCTGCCTACTCGGCCCTGGCTGGCATCAAGCTCTGGGCATTCCTAACCAGCAGCGTCCCAGCCGACAAGATGCGCGAGGTGGCCCTATATGGCTCGGAGGTGATCAAGGTCACGGGCACCTACGACCAGACGAAGGAGGTCGCCGCAGACTTTGCGGAGCGCAAGGGGTTGCATTTGGACCGCGGGCTCAAGAGTTTTGCTGCCAAGGAGAGCATGAAGACCGTGGCTTTTGAGATCGCAGAGCAGCTGGGATGGCGGCTGGATGGGGGTGGTGCGGCACAGGGCGCAGCTTCCATCTATCCTCCTATTGAAGGCTCCCAGCTTCCTCGATTCCGTGCACCGGACTGGTACGTTCAGGCCGTCAGTGGCGGTCTGGGTCCAATCGGTGTGTGGAAGGGCTTCCAGGAGCTGCGGGAGATGGGGTTGATAGACCGCATGCCCAAGCTCGCCTGCATACAGGCTTCGGGCTGCGCGCCTATGGTCAACTCCTTCCAGAAGGGGCTGGAGGTAGCCGAGCCGGTTCACAATCCGCAGACGCTCATTACCACTGTGGCGACGGGCAGTCCTGGCCTGGCCTATACCTATCTCCGCAAGGTGATCCTGGAGCACGGCGGTGTCTTTGAAGCTGCGACCGATGAGGAGGCGTTCAGGGCCATGCACGTGATGGCCAAGATGGACGGCATCTCAATGGAGCCGGCAGCAGGGCTGGCATTCGCCGGGCTCTTTAAGATGGTCAGCGCGGGAATCGTCAAGCCGCAGGACGTCGTGGTGGTGAATTGCTCGGGACATACCTTTCCAGTGGAGAAGCATCTCCTGGATGACGCTTGGGCTCAGAGCCTCGATGCAGTGCAGGGTGAGCGCGCCGGGCCAACCGAGGAGGGCCTTCTCACCTCTCTGGATCGGCTGGACACGCGCGTGCAGCGTGTTGCGATCATTGAGGATGATGGGGATGCTCGCAGGCTGCTTCGCCGCATCCTCCAGGCTCGCGGCGACTATCAGGTCTTTGAGGCCGAAGGGGGAAGCCAGGGCATCGATCTTGTACGCCGGGTCCAGCCGGACCTGGTGCTCCTGGACCTCATGATGCCGGATGTGGATGGTTTCGAGGTTTTGGAGACCATCAGGGCTGATGAGGAGCTCGCTGACACCAGGATCATCGTGATCACGGCCAAGTCGCTGACTGCCGGAGAGCGACGGCGCCTGACTGGGCAGATCGAGCTTCTTCTGCAAAAGGGTTCATTCATGGATGACGATCTGCTGGAGGATATCCTGGAAACCCTAAAGTAGGCTGTGTGGTGCGGTTATTGCCTGCACATAGCCGGGGCACACAACGCTGTCCGGGCGTGTTGGCCGTGACTGCGCGGAAACACTCCTGGGTGGGCATTTGCGTTATCCAGTGAGCGGTGGTATAATGGGATTTGCTGGGGCGAGTAGCTCAGACGGCCAGAGCGCGTGTCTCACATACACGAGGTCGGGGGTTCAAGTCCCTTCTCGCCCACTATTCTTACTGTTCTGCCGTGGCCGCACTGATGGGTAGTCCCGCAGTGCGAGACCACGGTTTGTTTTGGGGCTGACGCTGCGGCTGGGGCGGCAGGTTGGCCAGTTGGTTGTGGATAGCAGCTCGAGCAGGATGCGGATCGCCTTTCCCCCTACACCGCTTGCAGGTTCGCACCCATAGGATACGTGCAGCGCCTGGTCGCCGACACAGCGGCTGGATGGCTACATTTCAATCGAGGGGAATTGGGGTGACTGAACGGGCAAAGCAGCTTTCCGGTGAGTGGGCCATCTTTTTCTTGCGGTGGGTTCTGCTCGCATGCGTTGCAGGGGTAGTCCTGCTAGATCCTGTCCTGCATCCGCTCCCCTCCAGATTCATTCTCTTTCTGGCCGCGTTCGCCATCTACAATCTGGCCGTTGCGTTGATCATCTACCTGAACCTCTATTTCAGCGCACTTTCCTTCCTGACACTCGTGGCAGATATTGCAGCGGTGCTGACTCTGATCCATCTGCGGGGTGGTTCCAGTATCATTTTCCCACTCTTGGCCATCTTTCCGATTCTGATTGCGGCATTGCGGTTCAGTTGGCAGGCGGGCCTTCTTACGGCTGTTCTTTTCGGGCTCGATGCCATCGCTCGAGTAGCAATCACCCAGGAGCCTGAGCTTTCATCGGCTCTGTTGGGTGCACTCCCTTTGCTCGCTGTGCTCTATCTGCTTCCAGCAGTCGTCGCCGGCGTGGTAGGCGAATGGGTCCCTCGTGCGCCGGTGTGGAGCTGGACCAGGCGCCGCGATGCCTCCGTGGTTCCGGAGCAACTCAGGATGGTGTACGATCTGGCTTCGTCGCTGAGTGCAACACTGAATTACGAGCGAGTTCTGGAGGCGATTCTCGACATAAGCCGGCATGGCTTTGATGAACTGGGCCTGCGTGTTGGCAAGTCGGTTGGCCTCGTGCTCCTTTACGACAAGAATGGCCTGCTCTGGCCCGCTTCCCATCGTAGTTTGGTAACGCGCGAGGATGAGAGGCGCCGCATCAAGGGAAAGCGCGGTATTGTGGCTGAGGCCATCGATTCTGCCAGTGCCCTGATTGGTGGCGCACCTGCCAAGGACCCAGAGCTGTATGCATTCGATTCCTTGCAGTCATGCAAGTCGGTGATCTGTGTCCCCCTGCGTGTTGGTTTTGAGACCTATGGTGCGGTGCTGTTCGCGACGGTCAAGNCCCGCGCCTATACGCCGGAGCACATGGAGCTGTTGACCATGTTCTGCAATCAGGCCACCATTTCCCTGCAAAACGCGAGCCTGTACCAGTCGCTTCGGGAGGAGCGGGACAAAATAGCCGGTAAGGAGGAACAGGCCAGACGCAAGCTGGCACGGGAGCTTCACGACGGGCCCACGCAGGACGTGGCAGCAATCGCCATGCGCCTCAATTTCTCGCGGTTGCTCGTCGAGCGGGATCCGGAGCGCGCTCGTGCCGAGCTGGAGCGACTCGAAGATCTTGCGCACCGCACGGTCAAGGAGATCCGGTCTATGTTGTTTGCCCTTCGTCCCGTCATATTGGAGACCGAGGGACTGGTTGCCGCTCTGAACCAATATGCCGAGAACCTCCGGGAAAACGAGGAGCTGCCTCTACAGATCGAGCCCGGTAACTATGACGAGTGCCTGGACCTGGAGGTGCAGGGAGTCGTGTTTGCCATCTTGGAAGAGGCGATTAACAACGCCAGGAAGCATGCCCAGGCTTCCTTCATCCTGGTCAAGCTGCGGGTTGAGGGTGATCTCTTTGTGGCTGAGGTGATCGATGACGGGCGTGGCTTTGACGTGGAGGCTGTGGAGACGGGCTACGGTTCCCGGGGCAGCATGGGGATGCTCAACCTGAAAGAGCGCGCCGTGCTGGTCGGGGGAACGGTCAACGTAGAGTCGGTGCAGGGCCAGGGTACGCGGGTTACGCTCCTCGTGCCTGTTGACGAGGACTTGGACTAGGGCTCGATGGAAGGCACACTGACAGACTGGGTCTCGGCCATCGGCACATCTCCCCTGGCATATTGGATCGGCGGTTCGCTGTTGGTCTATGGCCTCGGCGCCAATGTCCTGTGGTTCCTCAGGGGGGCGCTGCGGCACCCCTATGTGCGTTGGATTGTTCAAGTTGGGCGCTTTGCCTTCTATCTGGTGATTCCCTATCTGGCTCTGGGGGGATGGCCCCGAAGGCCATACCAGGGCCTTCTATCCCTTGATGATATGGGGATCGTCGGGTTGAGTGAAAAGTGGCCGGTGACGCGCTGGCTGGAAGCAGCGGGTGTTGGCGTGGGATGGGGTGTACTTGCGCTGGTGATGTTGGGACTGGCACTGATGAGTGCCAACCGGCGCAGCGGTCGTTCCCATCTGCTATTCAAACCTGTGCGTGGGTGGGCAGTGCTGGTCAACGTGCTCTATCTTCAAGTGCATTGGGCCTTCTACCGTGGGGCTCTCTGGATGATGCTTGGCGATGTGTACGCTGGTACATTCCTTGGGTTGGGGCTTGTCTATCTGGAATGGGCTCTCAATCCCTACTGGCGGCGAGGCTGGCGACTGGCATCCCAGTCGGCCGAGCAGTGGGTGCGGGCGTCCCTTGCGTTGATCACTGCATTGCTGTTTCTACTCAGCCGCAATCTGTGGGTCTGCCTGGCTATCCATCTTTTGGTGGAATTCTCTGTGCGGCAGTTGGGACGCGAGCGGGTTCGTCACCAGTCTCCGTCATCGTCCACGTTCGACGCCGAGGTATCTGGCGCAGAGTGAACCGCTGTTGCCTCCGGTGTGATGGCCTGGCAGGCTTCTCCTACTCCCACAGCCGGCAAAAGGCACATAGATCGCCGGCTGTGGTGGGTTGAGCGCACTGCCTGCAAGGATGTAGATCGGCGTCTCGCTCTTCGGCAAATGACACGGCGCCGCTGGTACGGGCCTGCAGGAACTGGAGGTAGAATTGCTGTTTGGCCCCCGACGATTTCCGCTCCAGCTGGTTTAGCAATCCCTTGTAAAAGTTGGTGGTTGAGCCCTTGGCATAGGGGCATTCGTCGTAGATGTACTCGATGCCCCGGATGAGGGTATAGGCCGCTGCCTCGCGCTCGTAGATGCGGACGAGGGGCTTGACCTTGCGCGCCAGGCCCTCCCTCTCTTTGAGAACCGGAGCCTGGCGTGCCAGATACCCTGTCTGCCAGTGGAGTGTGTTCTGCATCAGGACAGCGACCTCGTCGTCCAAGTTGTGACCTGTGGCTATGGCGGCAAAGTCTCCATCTCGGGCGACGCGATTCATGACGTGCCGCTTGACCAGACCGCACACCGAGCAGGGTTTTCCACGCCCTCGCTGCTTTGTGCGCGCCAGCGTAGGGATAGACTGACCGTACTCATCCTCGATATCCACTACATGCAGGGTAGCCTCAGGGTGATGTTCGGATACGAATTGGTGGCACATGTGCAGCGACGAGTCCGAGTAGCCGATTTCCCCATCGATTCCCAAGCTGATATAGAGTCCCTGTGCCTCATATCCCAGCCTGAGAAGCACATCCCAGAGCGCCAGGCTATCCTTGCCTCCTGACACTGCTACCAGCACCCTGTCGGTTTGGTCAAACATCTCGTGCTTTTCAATGGTTCGCTGCGTGATCGATGTAAACCACTCGACAAAATGCTCTCCACATAGACGCAGCCGATGCTGGCGCATGTTGATGACGGCTGTGCCCCCACACCTGCTACATTTCAACCTGCCCCTAGCCTCCTGAAACCACCGTTACGAGCTTGATCGTGTCCCCATTCTGGGTGATCGTTTCCTCGTTGATCAGTTTTCCGTCACGTACGGCCAGTATGGACTCGGGATTCAGCCCCGCCTTGTCTACAATGTGACGCACGCTGCTTCCTGGCTTGACCTCCCAGGTCTTGTCGCGGTAGATTACGGTGACCATAGCATACCCTCAAAGCTATTGCAGCATAGCGTAATGGGGTCTCATACATCGGATTGCCCCGCCAAAGCCGCGCGGGCATTCTACTCCAAAACCGGACCGCGGTCAAGGCATTTTCGGACACTGGCCTGCGAGAGAACCCAAAAGCGGGATGCTCGTCGTTGGAGCATCCCGCTTGGCTGTCTCAGCTTCAGCGATCTACATAGGCTTGCGCCAGCCTATTTCCCCGGGCACTGGCTTACGACGTCTGGATCGATTCCCTTGTCCCCATAGGCCCTGTCAAAGTGCGCGCTGAAATCAGCAGCGAGTTTCCGGGCCCGGTCATCAAAGGCATCCTTGTCTTCCCACGTATTGCGCGGGTTAATGATCTCGGTCGGTACGTGCGGGCAGGAGCGAGGAACTTGGATGTGGAAGAGCGGGTCTTCATCATATTCGACCTCTCCCAGCACACCCCTTAGCGCGCAGTCGACGATGGAACGGGTAATCTCGATGTCCATGCGCGCACCGATGCCAAACGGGCCGCCGCTCCAGCCCGTATTGACCAGATAGACCTGGGAGCCATGTTTCTTCATGCGCTCGCCCAGCATTGAGGCGTAGACATCGGGATTTCGCGGCATAAAGGGCTCTCCGAAGAACCGCGAGAAGGTACTGACTGGGTCCACAATGCCCGTCTCGGTGCCGGCCAGCTTGCTGGTGTAACCCATCAGGAACCAAAGCATAGCTTGCTCGGGGCTCAGTCTGGACACCGGCGGAAGGATGCCATTGGCGTCGGCAGCCAGGAACAGGATGGTCTGGGGATGGCCCGCCACGGACGAGGGCTTGAAATTGGTCAGAAACTGCAAAGGGTACGATGCTCTCGAGTTGGGCGTGTAACGCTCATCGTCCACGTCAAAGACGCCCCAGGGGTACATCATGCAGTTTTCAACCACGGCGCCGTGTTCCAAATAGGATGCTTTGTGAAAGACTGCGTTCCAGATTTCGGGTTCTTTGCCCGGATGGAGGTTGATCAGCTTGGCATAGCATCCATTCTCAAAGTTGGCGATGCCGTTGTCACTCCAGCCGTGCTCGTCGTCTCCCAGTAGCGCTCGGCGGGGATCGGCTGAGAGGCTCGTCTTGCCGGTGCCCGAGAGTCCCAGCAGCAGCGCCGTGTCGCCGTTTGGACCTTCATTGGCCGAGCAGTGCAGGGGCAGTATGCCTTCGCCAGGGAGCATGTAGTTCATAACGGTGAACATCAGCTTTTTGACGCTGCCGCCGTACGCCGACCCGTACACAACACCCAATTGCCGGTCAAAGTCCATCGCCACGGCCATGTCCGAGGTCTGTCCGTTCGGCAGTTTGCGAAGCCGGCCAGCGTACTTGTCGCGATCCAGCTTGTCGTACGGCACGACCAGTAGGTTGAAGGGGCGTTTGGCAAAGACGCTGCGCTCGATGTCATCCGGCACTGGTCGGAACATATTGTCGGTGAACAGCGCGGTCAGCGCCCAATCGCTGACCGTCTTGACTGGCAGCGCATATGCGGTATCAGCCGAGAGAACCCGATCGGTCGCGTAGATCCGTTTCTTGGCTGACAAGATCTGGAGCGCATCACTTATGATCATGTCAAAAGTCTCGGGATCCAGGGGGATGTTGTTGGGCGAATCCCAGTCGATATTGGACTCGCTCTCTTTGTGACGGACAATGTAGGTGTCTTTGGGACTTCGACCGGTGGACTCGCACGGAGTCCATGTGGCCAGAGCCCCAGTGGCGCTCACGATGCCTTCACGATTAGCTACTCCCTCCTGGATCATGAGCTCACGGGAAGGATTGTCCAGCACATCGGGATGCCCGTCTAGCAGGCGCTTTACTTCTGTTGCAAAGTCCATGGATAGCCTCCCTTGGCTAGTCTACTGGTTGTCAGCGTTGTCAACCATATCGAAAATCTTGCCGGGATTCAGAATACCTTTGGGATCGAGGGCCTGGCGAATAGAGCGCATGACGTCAATGGCAATGGGGCCGAGGTCGCTCTCAAGGTAAGGCTTCTTGAGGGTCCCTACACCGTGCTCACCGGATAGCGTGCCGCCGACGCTAACCGACAGGGCAAAGAGGTCTCCTATGGCTGCCTGCACACGCTCCCATTCCTCCTCGTCGTTCTTGTCAAATAGGATGTTGGGATGAAGGTTGCCGTCACCAGCATGACCGAAAATCACGATTGGCAGGTCCCGCTGCCGGGAGATCTCTTTGATGCCCTTGATGGTATCAGGTATGGCGCTCCGTGGCACAGAGATATCCTCGCCAAGTTTGTTGGGTCGCTTGCGCCCGAGAGAACCCGAGATGCTGCGTCGCGCACGCCACAGCTCATCGCTCTGTTCCTGATTCTCGGCCACCCGGAATTCGCTGGCGCCCCCATTGCGGCAGATGTTGGCTATTACCTCCATGTCGCGGGTAGCGTCGGATTGGTCGCCGTCCGTCTCGATGACCAGCATCGCCTCCGCTTCCCTGGGCAGGCCCAGGTGGAGGTAGTCTTCAACGGCGTTGATCGCCGTCTCGTCCATGAGCTCAAGGGTGGCGGGTACAACACCGCCCCACAGGATTTCATTGACTGCTTTGCTGGCATCGTCGAGATGGGGAAATACTGCCCTGGCGGTGCGCTTGGCCTCTGGGAGGGCGATGAGACGTAGGGTTGCTTGGGTGATGATACCGAGCGTGCCTTCAGAGCCGACAAAGAGGCTGGTCAGGTCGTACCCGGTGACGTTCTTGATAGCCTTACCTCCGGTGCGGAACACACGGCCATCGGCGAGAACCACCTCAAGGCCCATGACATAGTCACCAGTGATGCCGTACTTGAGGCAACGGGGCCCCCCAGCATTGCAGGCGATGTTGCCTCCGATGGTCGAATGTTTGATGCTCGAAGGATCGGGCGGGTAAAAGAGGCCGAGCTTTTCCACATGGGCCTGCAGGTCAGCGGTGATTATGCCTGCCTCGACCGTGACCATCATATTCGCACGGTCAAGCTCAAGGATGCGGTTCATGCGCACGAGGTTTAGTACAAGGCCGCCATCGACCGGTACGGTGGCAGCAGCCAGCCCGCTGGCCATGCCCCTGGCAATTACGGGTACGCCTTTGCGATTGCACAGGGCGAGGATAGCCGAGACCTCCTCGGTGGTGCCAGGATTGATGACAGCCTCTGGCAACGAATCGTGAAAGGTGCCGTCGTACGAGTAGCAGATCAGGTCTTCGGGTGAGGTCAGGACGTGTTCTTCGCCTGTGATCTGTTTTAGGTCGGCGAGTATCTGTTCGCTCAGCATAGGTTCCTCTATTCTTTGAGGGCTCTCAAGGCCAGTTCAGCGACGTCCATAACGCGAATACGGACCCTGTTGCGGCGGGCTGCCTCGGTCAGGGTGCGCTCGCACTGCTGGCAGGCTGATGCTATGACCTGTGCTTCGATCTCCTGTGCCTGCCCGAGTCGGCGATCGGACACGGCATGGGAGAGATCGGGGTCAAAGGTTTCCAGGTTGCCGCCACCGCCGCAGCAGTGTGAGTCGGCGCGATTGTCGACCATCTCGACCAACTCGATACCGGGGATGGCCTCCAGCACGCGGCGCGGTGCCTCAAAGATTCCCTCTTTGCGACCCAGGTCGCACGGGTCGTGATAGGTTACCCGCTGGGCGCGCTGGGGTTCGAACTCGAGCTTGCCCTCCTCGACCAGTTCTGCGAGATATTCAGTGGCGTGAAGCAACTCGAAGGGTAGACTGCCGCCCGCAACCTTGGTGTAGACGCGATGCCAGATGTGGAGACAGGATGGACAGGTAAAGACGACTTTGGTGGCACCCATCTCCTGAACCTTGGCCAGGTTATGCTGAATCAATTCGCCAGCTTCATCTACCTGCCCGTTGATGAGAAGGGGGTAGCCACAACACCATTCCTCACCTCCGAGCAAGGCATAGTCTGCGCCGCTCTTGTCAAGGAGCTGGGCCATGGTTTGCGGCAAGCGGTAGCTTCGCGGGAAGAAGGACCCAACACAGCCCACAAAGTAGGCGACATCGGCGGTCTCCTTTGGCTCTGCACCGAGGGGCGGAGCTGGCATATTCTCTGTCCAGATCAGCCGGTGAGCGTTGTCCTCGCCCGAGATGTTGTGGTGTTCCCAGATGGTACGGCCCAATCGCGCGAGGGCTTCGGGCTGAAGTTTGTGCTGGCTAAGGTCGTCCCGGGCGGCCTGCAAGATCTCTTCTAGCTCCACGCCGCTGGGACAGACGTTCGCGCATGCCCCACATAGAAGGCAATCGTAGAACCGGGAGGCAAAGGACTCGCCCGGATCCAGGCGACCCTCCTGTACAGCGTGAAGGAGGGCGATCTTGCCGCGTGGGGTGTCCGTCTCACGCAGGGTGACCCGGTAGACGGGGCAGGTAGCGAGACAGAGACCGCAGCGTATGCACGAGGCATGCTCGTTGCTGGCTACCATCTCGCTGCTATGGAATGCAAGTGTTTCAGAGAGTGTTTCGCTCATAGTTGTCCTTGTGCACCACGTTGGACAATGGGCAAGGTCAGCAGGGCGTGGGGCACGATCAGCACGTCCAGATCGTTGCCCAGTCTCTGGTTGACAGCCCGAAGGGCATCGTCCATCGTGGGCTCGGAAAGGAATTTCGCCGAGCGGATCAGGTCTTGATCCTCCGCTCCAACGATGATCACGTCGTTCTGCTCCAATACTTTGGCCATGACAAAGGCACGCTGCTGGCCCGGTGGGTAGCCGTGCTGGCGGGCATCGTCCAAGATCGCTTGCACATCGGGGGCTTGCTGCATGGCCTTGAGGAATCGCTGCTCACCCACTCCATCTCCTGCGCCCTCTCCACACGGTGCGGGGACGATAAACACGCCACCTGGCTTAACCACAGGCACTGGTGCAAAGAAGAGATAGCTGGCCGCACGGCTGGCCTGGTATAGATTCGCATCCTTTGGAAATCCCACGCCAGCTACGGCTACATCGTACTGCTGCGGCACGGGCACCTCGTAGATCGCTTTGGCCATCTCAACTAGCTGCGCAAAGGCCGCCTCCGGTTCGCCAGCGCGGACGCAGACTACCCGCTTCTGATCATCCTGCACCACATTGATGATAAATTGCAGGCCAGCCCGGCGCGCTGCCTCTGTGATAGCCTCATGAAACGGGTTGGACTCGATCTGGCCCAGACGCGTGTCGGGATGGTCAACCATGTCTGGACCGTGCGTGTAGGCGATCATGGCCTCACCTGCTGCACCGACGGCCAGGGTCTTGCGCCCACCCGAGTAGCCGGCGTATTGATGGGGTTCGACGATGCCTGTGGCAATGAGCAGATCGGCCTCGTAGGCTACCTTGTTGACCGAGAGTGGGATCCCACTCTCGGTAGTGCCCAGATCCACCAGTGCTTCAGAGTTCTGTGGCTCATTGTCGATGACTCGATAGCGATCGACTACGGCCTGACCCAGTTTGACGATCTTTTCCTCGTGTGTGCTGGGACGGTGCATGCCGATGCCGCACAGCAGGGTGATGTCCTCATCGCGTACGCCCGCTGCCTCCAATTCAGCCAGCACAGGTGGCACTAGCAGGTAGTCGGGGCTGGCACGGGTGATATCTGTGAAAACGATGCACGCTGTGTCACCTGGTCCTGCCAGCTCGCGCAACGGCGGAGAGCCGATGGGGTTCTTTACTGCCTCAGCCACGGCAGCGGGCACGTCTTCGATCGGAGGACTCGTCCTTGATTCAGCGACGGTTCCATGCCAGCCGGAAGGCAGCTCAAAGGTCATTGCGCCCTTGTCGAACGGAACTTGATACATCTCTATTCCCCTCTGCTACTGATCGACACAGGCCTGCCAGCGCAGAATTGCGCTTGCCGAGTCACGCTGGCACGGGTGTTGCAGCTTCGCTGTGGGATCTGGTTTGCCACAAACACAGAACGCCCTGGCCGGACAGGGCGTCGCTTTGTGACAGTGTCATTCAAGCCGCCATTGGCCTGGATCCTTCGCATCTTGACCATTATACCATACAGCTGCACCCGCCACAAGAATTGCCGGCAATGATGCTTTGGGCAACATCATCACTCGGTATCCTGCACCTTGCGCCGCAGCTTTTTGGCTTGGCTTCGTTGCTTTTTCTTCTTCAACCGCCGCTCCTTCGACTTGGCGGTCGGTTTGGTCGGCTTTCGCCGCTTGCGTCGCTTTAGCGCCTCGTCCAGCAGAGTCTGAAAACGAGCGACGACTTCCTCCTTGTTGCGCAGCTGGCTACGCTCCGTCTGAGAGGTGAGGTGCAGGACGCCGGCAGTGTCGATGTAGCTAGCCAGCCGCTTCAGAATCCTTGACCGCTGCTTCTGGGTCAGGGTGGGCGAACTGCCCACGTCGAAAAGCAGTTCCACACGCGTGGACGACTTTTGCGCGTGTTGCCCCCCTGGGCCACTACTACGTGAGTAGCGAAAGCTCAACTCGGCGAGAGGGATGCTCAGCTTGTGATTGATGGGTAGCGTGCCTTCATCCATGATAGCACATCTGCGCTCTACAGGGCGCGGCAACTGTCCTTTGCCCGGGCTGATACAGAGGATTCAGGATCGCGACCATAGGTCCAGCCCGCCCGGCTCCTGTCGAGGCTTCCACCCGGTAGGATCTCCCCACTCGGTGGCCTTCCAGGGCATGTTCTGGGGCTCGACCATGGGCAGCACGTCACGGAAGAACTCGAGGCGCTCTGGACCGGTCATCGGTGTGAAGCTCTCAGCGACCTCGAGGTCAGCTTCGAGTTCGGACAGCTTGGAGCAGCCGGCGATGATGGTGGTCAGCGGTAGTCCCAGGGCATAGCGCAGAGCGCGATCGGCAACATGGGCGAGCTTCTTGTAGCCAAAGACTTTCATGCCCACTACGCCCACGCCCTTTTGCGCCGCCACCGGTAAGAACTCCTCGGCAAAGCTGTAGATAAAGTGGTCGAGAACCGACACGGCGACCAGTGCCGTATCAAAGGGAAAGCGCCGCAGGGCCTCGATCTGCACCTGGGGGTCAGTATGCCCACTGATACTGATATTGTGCACCAGCCCCTCTTCCCGAGCCTGGATTGCTGCCTCCAGAGCGCCCCCCTTGCCGGTCATCTGGTCAAGCCGGTCAAAGCCCCAGACGTTGTGCAGCCGCCACTCATTCACATGATCAGTCTGCAGCCGAGTCAGGCTCTCTTCAAGCTGCCGGCGAGCGCCATCGCGAGTAGTGTCCCACGTCTTGGTGGCAATCCACATCTCGTCGCGACGGTGCTTGGCGACCATGCCGACCCGCTCCTCCGATTGGCCACTGGAGTAGATCCAAGCAGTGTCAAAGTAGCGGATGCCCCGATCCAGGGCCGTGTTGAGGATCTCTAGCGCTTGATCCTCGG
>P_1C_Sed_1_UnCtyDRAFT_1000003_pt1 | contig 36943 bp, 30 predicted proteins | sample Pon1CUnioCityCA_6_FD_11282 | JGI IMG/M metagenome (IMG submission 11282) | reverse complement strand
GCGGGCGGTGCAGGGCCAGTCTCCTGCGCATCGGATGGTTGGCCCGAAATCGCAAAGTAGTCTGACACCTTGGGCAGATTGGGGTGGTCCAGGCGGGCCAGGGTACTTGCCTCGCGGAGGAACTGCTCCTGGGCGTGCGTCAGGGCGCTGGCGCCAGGCCCCGGGGGCGGCAGGATCTCCTTGATGGCGCACAGGCGGCCCGGAAGGCGGCGGTCGGAGGCCTTGTACACAGCCCCCATGCCGCCCTGGCCGATCAGGCTCAGGATTTCGTACCGGTCTCGTAATAGCGTTCCGGGTTGCAGACCCTGGTGCATAGATCACACTCGGAGAGGTCTCAGGATGCCTCTTTCAGCTATCCGAATCTGGATGCGTGTGCTCTGGTCCACTATACTGAATAGGTCGGGTTCTGTCAAAGAGGATAAGCAGAGATGTCGGAGCAGATGAGTGAGGCGGCCCTCCTGCTTTGGAGGGAAGACGAGGAGATCAAGGGGCAGTGGGTCCTGTCCAAGCCTATCACCTCCATCGGGCGGTGGGAGGACAATGACGTGGTGATCAAGGACCGGTGGGTCTCCCGCCACCACGCGGAGGTGCGCCGAGAGCAGGACCGCCACCTGATCCAGGACTTGGGCAGCAAGAATGGGACGCTGGTCAACGGGCAGCGCATCGCTGCGCCTACGGCACTGGCCGATGGCGATGAGATCCAGGTCACCCCGCTGATCACGCTGACCTTTGTAGATTACGGCTCAACTGCCCCCCTGCCGCTCGAGTCACAGGCGCCTGAACTGGAACTGGATCCCGACACCCGGCAGGTCACGGTGCGGGGACAACTGCTGAGCCCTGCCCTCTCGCCTGCCCAGTTCACCTTCCTGTCCCTGCTGGCAGAGGAGTCCGGGCGGGTCTACAGCCGCGAGGAAGTGATCGCAGCGGTTTGGCCCGAAGACGAAGCGGAGGGGATCAGCGACGAGGCGATCGACGCCCTGGTACGAAGGATCCGCCTCCGCCTCCGCAAGGTCGACGAGGCGCACGAGTATATCACGACGGTGCGGGGATACGGCTTCAAGATGGACCCAGGATAGGTCTCTCCAGTCTCTCCAGCCTTCCCGGCGCTGAAGCACCGGCCTAAGAGAGCCAAGCCCGCTAATAGCTTTTGACAAAATATCCCAGGTGCCACTCGAGTGAAACTCGTCTGATCGCCGTCATGCGAGTTTATCCATGGCGGGTCCCGCTACTCAGCACGGAATGACACAGCCTGTCATTGCGACGAGCGAGCGCCGTTTGCGAACGAAGCAATGACATGGCAAACGCTATGCCCGGATCTATCAGTCGAAAGTGGAAAGTGGGCTATTCTGTCTGGTTCAAGCGAATTGGTGCGCTCCAGCGTCCATCGTATTCTGCCCCCGAGGGCAGACCTCAGCCGTGGGCTTTAGCCCTCGGCGAACGGTGCGGACAGAGCCCAGGATCATTACCGAACCATTTTCTCAAACGTCATTAGCCCAGCACAAGCAATCGTGGGCTGGCCCGGCGGCGCTCAACTCTCCGAGGCGCCAGACAGGATTTCCTGCGCCCGGTCCAGGCGCACCTTGCCCTCGGACACCAGACGGGCAGCGACTGCCTGCACTTGATCGCCTGTAGCCCCCGCAGCGATGGCCACCTGCCGGGCATGGAGGGCCATGTGTCCCCGCTGGATGCCCTCGGTTGCCAGCGCGCGCACGGCGCCCAGGTTCTGGGCCAGACCCACGGCAGCCATGACTTCGCCCAGCTCGCGGGCGGACTGGACTCCCAAGATCTTGAGCGCGACTCTGGCGCCGGGGTGAACCCGCGTCGCCCCTCCCACGGTACCCACGGCCAGCGGCAATTCCAACGTGCCCACCAGATTGCCCTCACGGTCCAATGACCAGGTGGACAGGGAGGTATAGCGCCCATCACGGGCGGCGTAGGCGTGGGCGCCGGCCTCGATGGCGCGCCAATCCTGCCCGCAGGCCAGGGCCACCGCATCGATGCCGTTCATGATGCCCTTATTGTGCGTCGCAGCCCGGTAGGGATCCACAGCGGCAAAGGTATACGCCTCCACGATCCGCTGCGCCACCTCCTCACCTGTGTACTGGTCAAAGGCCAGCCGTTGGGGAGGTATCACACACTTGGCGCGGGCAAGACGCCGGTCGGCGAGGTTCGACAGAATTCTCAGGTGCACGCGCCCGCCCGTAATCTCTTCGACGAGCGGGGTCAATGCCTCGGCAGCGGTGTTGACGGTGTTTGCGCCCATGGCATCGCGCGTATCGAAAAGGAGATGGACGACCAGCATCGGCCCCAGGGCTGTATCGGGGAAGACGCGAACCTCCACGTCGCGCGCGCCACCGCCAAAGGAAACGACGACAGGATCGACTTGGTTGGCCAGTTCCAGAAGGCGCTGCTTCTGAGCCAGCAGATCAAACCTGGCTGCCCATGGATCGGACAGATCCAGGATCTGCATCTGGGATATCATGACCGGCTCGGTAGAAGAGGTCTGAAAACCTCCAGCCTCGCGGACGATGCGGGCCATGTAGCTGGCGGCAGCCACCACCGAGGGCTCTTCGATGACCATGGGGACGAGATAGTCGCGGCCGTTGATGGCAAAGTTGGGCGCAATCCCCAATGGCAAGGCATGGGTGCCCGCCACATTCTCGATCATCTGGCCGGCGCGCTCAAGCTCCAGCCCCGCGCCATACAGGACGGCCTGCTCCCCATCATCCAGCCCGGCCCACTTGGCTACGAGGGCCGCTCGCTCCTCAATCGTCAGATCATAAAAGCCAGGTAATCGAGAGGTCTTGTCCACAGCTTTTGCCTCCTCAATAGGGCTCGCAACGACCAATAGGGGAATCTAGAACAGCGCAAGCGCCTGGGCGGCCCTGCTGACGGGCTCCAGGAACAGCTGGGGCACCAGGCCCAACACGATCACCAGGATGGCAAGGGCCACGACAAGGAACGAGGCAAGACGCGGCTGGCGAGCCACATCGTCGCGCAATCGCGTGCCCAGCATGGCATTGAGACCCCGCAGCAGTCCAATGACGATCCCGGCGGACGAAGCCAGGAGCAGGAGAAACCAGAGCTCCTGCTCGCCGGACACGGCGCGATAGACGGCCCAGCGGATGGGAAACCCGGCGGTCAGCGGAAAGCCCGCCAGTGCGAGGGTGCCAAGGGCCAACCCCGTGGTGACGAGCGGCAGCCGCCGCGCTACCCCCTCCAGCTCATCAAAGCTATCGGTAGTGGCGCGATGCCTCAAGATAGCCAGCGCGGCAGCCACCAGGGTGATGATCACACCGCGGCTGACCAGATGCAGCAACACCAGGGTGAGGCTCTGGCTCCCAGCCGCCGCCAGGGCGAGCAATAGCACGCCCATGTCACTCATGGCAGCGTAGCCGAACAGCCGCCCAAAGCCACGCTGCACCGCTGCCATGACCCCACCGGCGACAGCCATGACCAGGCCCGCAAGCTGTATCACGTCCTGCGTGATGCCGTTGCTCATGATAAACGAGTTGTCCTGCAGGAATATGAGGGTAAGATAGAGCGCCATGGCCTGCCCGGCGGTAAAGACAAAGGCCGTGACGATGGGCAAGGTATCGGCTGCCAGGGCCGGCATCCAGGTGCCAAACGGGAAAGCGCCGAGCAACAGACCGAACCCCAACGCTGCCGGGAGCAGCACACGGCGCAGTGCATCCGCGTCCTGGAGCGACGACCCGGCAGGATCGACGAGCCAGGCCGCAGCAAGAAGCAACGGCACAGCGAGAAGCGAAACCACCAGGTACCGCTGCGCCCCGCGCACCGAGGCGAGCTGCCCACCCTGGACGATGAACACCGCCAGCGTGACACTGATGGCATAGACCAGCACCTGGAGCGAGAACGATTCAAGCAGGATCACCAGAACGTAGAGGGCAATGATGGCCAGGCTGAATGGGAAGAAGGACCGGCCCTGGGAGACGCGCCAGGCCAGGAGATAGAAGAGCACGGCCAGGGCAAAGATGAACGCCAGCCAGAGCTGACCGGCAGCATGAAGCTGCAGGGTCTGTCCCAGGATCACGACGGGACGGCCAAAGGCCACCTCTTGCCCCAGCACAAAGGCAGAGCGGTCGAGGGGCAGGCGCAAGCAAAGAAATGCGGCCAATCCGGCCGTAGCCGACGCAATGAAGGCTGCCAGGAGCGCTATGCGCCGAACAAAGTAGGTGACGCCTGCGGCAAGCAGGGGCATCACGAGCAAAAGGATGGGTCCAGGCAGGGGATTCATCCTTGCCCTCCCTCCTCGTCGCTCGCGATAGCCATGGACATGGCTGGCGGAAGCACCCCGGCTCGAGACGCCTCCCTGGTCCTTCTTTCCCCGAGACCCCGGACTGTGATCAAATAGGCCAGTGCCAGCGCTGCCATCAACATGAGCGCAGCCACAAAGCCCACAACGGCCAGATCTGGCTCCAATAGGGCATAGACAAGCTCAAAGGCCGTAAGTGTGGTCAGTACCGCGGGCGCAACCCGCACCGGATCGCCGCTGATGACCAGGCCCATCAAGCCCATTGCGGCAAGCCACATGGAGACAAAGGCGATATCAGCTGGCACCGCTGCGTTCCCGCCATCCAAGATAGGCAAGAGCGTGCGATAGTCATCGAAAAAGTGGATCGCAGCGACAAAAACCATGATCAAGGTCAATATCCTGAGCGGCAGGCCCAGAGGACCAGCCCTCCATCCCACATGCATGCCCAGGAACTGCATATCGTCCGTGCTGGTCTCCTGGGCATCGTCATCGTCGCGGACGTGCCGAGCGCTGAGGAAGAGCATAGAGACGATCAAGACACCGACCAGAATCTTGACGACAGCCAGTTCTGCCTGGATGAAACGGGTAAGTGTTAGCCCCACCAGGACGTACTGGAGGAGCAATGAGGTCAGTGACAACCGCCAATCGGAGGTGAGAAAGATAGCTGCAGCAGTGAGGATCAATCCGACTATGGCCGGCAGCCCTGCAATTAGATCGAATGTATCAGCAAAGATTCCCATACTCTATCTCTATCTCTATCTCTATCTCTATCAGGAAACTGGCGCCGCCCGGTGCGGCTCACTGCATGGTGAACAGGATCACGCCCAATGCCAGGATGATCAGCGCCCAGCCCCACCAAGCCTCTCCCTCACCCACGCGGCTCAGCCAGTACACCGCATCCACCAGATACCGGCCCAGCCAGCCAGCGCCTCGAAACAGCCAGTTCAGGCTGACCACACTCCAGACGCGCTCGAGATGCCGTCGCCGGATGCTCCTAATACGGGCCAGCCAGACGCCCAGAAGCCAGGGCAGCCCGTAGAGCAGGCCCAACCCCCAGGCCGAGACATTGACCCTTTCCGCAGCCTGCAGACCCAGGCCGGTAACGAGGATTCCGGGCGCAAGACCGACAAGCACGGTTGAGACCGTCAACCCGATCATGGCTATCAAGGCAGCCGGTCGGGGCAGGTATTCGCTGCTCTGCCGCCAGCAGTAGCGCAGCGCAGCCCAAAGTGCAGCCACCAGCAGCATGTCCGCAAGCAGGATGAGCAGGAGAGAAGGATCGCCCTGTTTCAGCCAGGTGGCATAATGGGGCCATCGCCCCCGGGCGCCGAGAGTGAAAGGCATCCCGGCCAGAGAGGCCAAAGCCGTCACCGGCAGCAGGAGGGCTACGATCCGGCCTGCCCCGGAGGCCTGCCACCAGGAGGGAATTGGCAGCCGCTCTTCTGTGCGGGACCACAGACCCTCCCACCAGGGGCCGAGAGACGCGACGAATCGCGCCAGGCCACCAGACTTGGGTACCTCCAGATCCAGGTAGGCATCCCACCAGATCGCCAGGACTGCCAGGACAAGCACCATGCTTACAACGGGCCAGGGCGTGCCATTGGGCAGCAGGAGCACAAAAGCGAGCATATACCCAGCCTGATATGCCAGCACGCCCGTCCACCACCGGCCCGGGGAAGTACTCCCGCCGGCTCGCTCTGCCAGGCGAGTGCTGCTACTCCAGGCCAGGAGCCCGCCCCCCAGCAGGCCAAGCACGGCAAGGACCATAGCCCAAGGAAGTGCAGACAGGGCTGGTGACAATGCCTGGACGCGAGCCAGCAGATAACCTCCAGCCCCTAAAGGCAGGAGCAGGGCGGCAATGGTTTCAGGACAGCGCAATACTCTGGCATGGAAGGGAAACACGAGCGCGCGCAGAGCGCCCGCCACACCGATCAAGACCAGAGCCCGGTCGGACTGGACGTTGGATAGCAGAGACCCATGGCCCAGCTCAGCACCCATCTGCAGGGCGCTCAGGAAGATGAGCATGGTGGAGGCAATCCCGGGGGCCACCAGGCTCAATGATGCGCCACGGGCCTCATCCCGGCCCGAGCGCCACACGACGAGGAGGATCAGTGCCAGATCGATCAGGGCGCTCCCCACCGCCAGGGCCAGCACATTGGCTGCCAGGATCAACACGAGACAGCCAGCCAGCACCAACAGGAGCAAGCCATGCCAAACGGAGCGCTGGGGTCTCCGCGCCCGAATGCCGAGTGCCATGGCTGCAGCGGCAGCCGCCAAGGCAATCCCGATCAACAGCGAACGGCCATCGGGTGCGAGGGCCAGACTCATCCTGAAAAAGTTGAGCGGCTCCCACAGGATCTCCACGCGCTGGCCGATCGCTGCCTTGAGGGACCAGAGCACGCCCAGGGAGGCAAGGGCTGCGGCCATGGCTGCCAGCCTGCGGACCCAGTCAGGCAACAGGCGATGCAGGGCCAACAAGAGCCCCCCACCTGCCAGAGGCCAGAGTATCGCCTGAAAGGGAATTGGGACTGAATCGAGCATCTCGCCCGCCGATCAAAGAGTTGCCGCCCCCCGGTCACGCCAGTCAGGTGGGCAGCACGGAGGCTATTTTATCACAAAAGGATAGGGCGGGCAAGCGTTGTCGGCGGCGTTGACAGCTATTATTGAAGATGCTAGAATGGACTTCGTGACCGCAGATAGCAAGGTACCGCAGCCCAAATTGTACCTGGTCAGTGCCTGCCTGCTTGGCGTGGCCTGCCGCTTTGATGGCCAAAGCTGCCCAGTCCCGGAGCTGTACGACATGGTGACCAAGGGCCTTGCCGTCCCAATCTGCCCAGAGGTAGCTGGTGGCCTGCCGACCCCGCGATTGCCAGCCGAGATCGAGAAAGCCGACGCTGGACTGGACGGAGGCGCGGTGCTCGAGGGCCGGACACGCGTAGTGCGCAGCGATGGCGCCGACGTCACGCCCCAGTTCATCAAGGGGGCCGAGGCTGCGCTGGCCCTGGCACAGCGGCTGGGCATCGGGCGGGCGATTCTAAAGACCGACAGCCCCTCCTGCGGGGCAGGGCGCATACACGAAGGCAGATTCGAGGGCAAGCTGGTGCCAGGTGATGGGGTCACGGCGGCACTGCTTAAGCGTAACGGAATCCAGGTGACAACAGAGACGGAGCTGAGGGGAGAGGTATCGTGAAGATCGTCGAGTGCGTGCCCAATTTTAGCGAAGGTCGCCGCGAGAAGGTGATCGACCAGATCGTGACTGCCATGACGGGCTGTGCCGGGGCGCAGGTACTCGACGTCCAATCAGATCCGGATCACAACCGCTCGGTGGTGACGCTGGTCGGCGAGCCCAAGGCCGTTGTGAAAGCAGCATTCCAGGGCATAGCCCAGGCTGCCAAGCTGATCGACATGAATCACCATCGAGGCGAGCACCCGCGCATGGGGGCAACGGACGTAGTGCCCTTTGTGCCGATACGGGGGCTGAAGATGGAGGATTGTGTCGAGTTCGCGCGCCAGCTTGGCAAGCGGGTGGGCGACGAGCTGGGCATCCCCGTGTATCTATACGAGGCAGCCGCCACGCGCCGTGAGCGCTGCAATCTTGCCGATGTGCGGCGCGGCGAATACGAGGTCCTGAAGGAAGAGATTGGCACGGACCGTGACCGGACCCCTGATTTCGGCCCAGCCGCACTGGGCACGGCAGGAGCAACGGCCATCGGCGCCCGGCCTGCGCTCATTGCCTACAACGTGTATCTCAACTCTGACGATGTCAAGCCAGCTCAGGCGATCGCCAGAGCGGTACGCCATTCGAGCGGAGGACTGCGCCACGTCAAGGCGTTGGGACTGCTGGTGGAAGGGCAGGCCCAGATATCGATGAACCTCACTGATTACCTGCACACACCGGTACACCGTGTATTGGAGATGATCCGCTCAGAAGCAGCGCGCCACGGCCTGACGGTGACGCACACCGAAGTGGTCGGCCTGCTCCCGGCAGAGGCCCTGATCGATGCGGCAAGATTCTACCTGCAATTGGCAGACCTATCCCCCAGCCAGATCCTCGAGAACCGGCTGTCGGATGAAGCGTAAGATGTGAAAGGGACAGCCCAACGCGCACGCGGCGCGCGTGGCATCGGGCCTGGGGATTCTTGTAGAGAAACCAAGTAACCGTTTGATAGACTTCCAGGAAGATTGGATCGTCCAACTATGTCCAATTCGCCAATAACACATGCCGATCCTGATTGATGGACACAACCTGATCGGGCAGCTACCGACGATCTCCTTTGAGGACCCTGACGACGAGGAGAAGCTGGCCCGTCTGCTGAGTTCGTACCGGGCGCGCACAGGGAAGGCGATCACCGTCGTGTTCGACCCGGGCGGGGCTTTTGCCCTGCCCAGGCAGCGCCTGCTTGGTGGGGTCAAAATCGTGTTCGCCCCGCACGGCAGCAATGCCGATAAGGTGATCATCAACCGCGTGCGGCGATTTCGCAACCCCAGGGAGTGGCTGGTCGTCACATCGGACCGGGAGCTGAGCGACAAAGTGGAAGGGCTGGGGGCCAGAGTACAGAGTGCCGAGGCGTTTGCCGCAGAACTGGCCGGACCTGGCGCGACGGCGCCGGACTGGCGGGAATCGCCTCCACCTGCTGACGAGATAGATGCGTGGCTGGCCCTGTTTGAGGGCCGGAATCAACAAGAGACAGGAGATTGAGCGTGAAGGTATTCATCGCCGGCATCATGCAGGGCTCGCGAATGGACCGCTACATCGATGACCAGGACTACCGCCGGATGATCACCGAGGCACTGGCGGACCGTTTCGCTGACGTGGAGATGCTGGATCCCAACGAACTGCACCCCAACGGCGTAGATTATGACGATGTGATGGCAAAAGCCACGCTGTTAGAGATGGCCAATCTGGCATCCCAAGCCGATCTACTGGTGGCTTACGTGCCCAAGGCCAGTATGGGCACCGCGCTGGAGATGTGGAAAGCGTTTGAGGCCAACGTGCCGCTGGTCACCATCTCGCCCATGGCAGCTAATTGGGTGATCAAGCACCTGTCGTCGGTGGTCCTGCCCGATCTGGAAGCTTTTCGCGAGTGGGTGACCAGCGGTGGGTTTGACAAGCTACTGAAGATCGACTAGAATTCTGGTAGAAGTTCCGGGCTATAGCCAGGGACTCGCCAGCCCCTATAGCTCAGTGGACAGAGCAACGGCCTTCTAAGCCGTGGGTCGCAGGTTCGAATCCTGCTGGGGGCGCCTACCGATCCGCACGCCCCAGGGCGTGCACGTTTTGTGTCACCCTCGCCCACTCTTGCAGGCTGAGAGTCTCGGCCCGGCGTCCAGGATCCACCCCAGCCTGCTCGAGCGCTTGCTCAGCCTCTGCAGGCGCGAATCTCAATCCGGCACTCAGGGAGTTACGCAGTTTCTTGCGCTTCTGAGAGAACCCCGCACGCACAACGCGAAAGAACTCTGCCTCGTCGATGCCCTCGCCCAGATGCACGACAGGTTGCTCACCAATGTCGATCCGCATGACGGCAGAATCCACCTTGGGCACAGGGTAAAAGGCGCCAGCAGGAATGCGGGCCACAATGCTCGGATGCCCGTAGAACTGAATGCTCACGGCGAGAAGGCTCATCTCGCCCGGTTCGGCTACCGCGCGCTCAGCGACCTCGCGCTGCACTGTGACCACCATGAGCCGGGGACGGGGTGTGCCACTCAGAAAGCGACGCAGCACCGCCGAGGTAATATAGTAGGGCAAGTTGCCGACCACCTTGTAGGACCCCTCAACGAGATCGGACAGAGAAAGGCGGAGGACATCACCATGAACGATCTCGACGTTGGGAGACGCGGAGAAGCGTTCGCGGAGGATATCTACCAGTCCATCGTCGAGCTCCAGGGCGAGTACCCGCGCGGCACGCTCGGCCAGTGGGCCGGTCAGCGTGCCGACACCGGCCCCTACCTCCACCACCAGGTCACTGGGCGCGAGGTCGGCGGCAGCCACAATGCGATCGAGCGCCACCGGATCGGTGAGAAAGTTCTGGCCCAACCTCTTGCGGGGACGAAGGCCCCGGGCGCGCAACAGCGCGGCGACACTCTCGGTCATCGGCGCCTCGACCGCGGTCCGGGAGCAGTGAGCCTTCGGCACCCCTGGGCCGTCCGGCTGCCGGACAGGGCAGGATCTAGCCACCTCAGGCCGATCATCACCGCCGCCGGTCTGGATATTTGGGATAGTCGGGCAGGATCCAGCGGATCTTGTTCACAGGGGGCACCGGGGTGAGCAGATAGATGTCACTCCACCAGTGCCACGACTGATACTTGCCCTCGTCGTACCCGAGATCGACAAACTTGCCCTTGACTCCGCCCCCTGTGTCGCCAGCGATAGCAGGCCCATAGCCAGGCACGTACATCTTGGTCTTGAGGGGGATAACTTCTGGATCCACGGCAACAATGCCCTTGGTGAGCCACCAACCCAGGCGCGTGTACCCGTACCGGGGGTGGTCGCGGGTCTTGCCACAGGTGGCAGCGGTGTAGGAGGTGGTATACACACGCATCTTGCGCCAGTACTCGATCGGCCCGTCGGGCGTGTCCATGGTCCGGATCACGATCTTGGTGCCGTAGGCCATCGTCTTGGTGACCGGCGGACGCTCGGTCCAGCTATCCTCCAGAAAGCGCTGCACTTCTTCGCCGTTCTCGTACGAAACCCGGTAGCGACGCTTGGTCAGCCCGACCTCTCCAGCTCGAACCAGACGGATGTTGTCGATCTCTACTTCGGGGTCGGCCACCCATTCGGTCTTGAAGGGGATGGGGTCGAACTCTACGACCAACTCCTCGCGAAGGCGAACTACCTCGATCGTCATCCCGGATCGCACAGGAGTCGACAGCCCTGGTTCAACACGGTCCTTGCCCAACAGCGCGACCCCTTCCCGGCCCAGGGCAGCCGATACCGTCTCGGCGCGGGTGCGCGTCCGGATCATGCGCCCATCCACCTCGATCTCGATGGGCACCGAGCGACGGATGGTGACTGTCCCGCCGGCAACCACCCGCTCCTGGAGTCCTGGCTCAACCTCGTCGCCCAAGTAGAGTGTCACACCGTGCTCTTGCAGCAACTGGCCCACCGTCTCCGACATGGTGTGGAGGGTGGTCGTCTGCCCATCATCGTCCAGGATCATGGAAACCGCCCGCCGAACGGCGACCACTGGTGGAGCGTCCCTATCATTGCGGGTCACGCTGCCTGCCCCGCCGCGGGAACTCGGAGCGTCCCCAGCAGCCAGATGGCGGTCCCACAGGGAAGTGTCAGGCTCCACACACTGCCCATCGAGCCAGACCTCGTCGGCAGGACCAAGCTGCAGCCCGGCTTCAGAAAGCACCTCGCCCACCGTGGCTGCCTGCGTGCGGAGTTGGTGAGCATCGCCATCGGCATGGAGATGCACGACACGGGCGCGCCTTACCTCGATGACAAGTCCAGGCTGCAGAGGCGTCTCCAACCCCGGCGCTACCACATCTTCGGGGAACAGGTCCAGGCCGGCCCGGCGCAGCGCCTCGCCCACTGTGTACGCGTGGGTGCGCAGCTCCTGTCGCTGACCGTCCACCTCCAAGACGAGGGGGGAGCCAGTCTGGACCAGGCCCATGCCCAGCAAGCCCAACACGCCTGCCAAGAGGGCCAGCCCCAGCAGCCCTTGCAGCCACGGCGGCATGGTCCGGATTAGACGTCTTTCAGCGATAGCTTCCGAAGCCAAAGAGATCCCTTCCCTACGTTTACACTATCCAACCAACGTGGCCCAAGCCAGTTCCCCTCCAGGCGACCGGTTGGCCTTCTTTCCATTCACCCATCAGCCACAAAGCGGGCTGCCGCCTGACCGGCTACGTAGCCCGTCGAAAAGGCTGCCTGGAGATTATACCCGCCAGTGTCAGCCTGCACGTCGAGCACCTCACCGGCAAAATAGAGCCCCTTTACCAATCGCGAAGCCATAGTGCGCGGATCGATCTCCCGGGTATCCACGCCGCCGGCCGTGACGATCGCCTCATCCAGAGGCCGGTGCCCAGTGACCGTCAGGCGAAAATCGTGTAGCAACCCGCGCAACCGCCCCCGCTCCTCAGACGTGATCTGGTGGGCAGGCTTGTCCGGCGGTATGCCAGTGCGCGCCACGACGACATCAATCATCTTTTGCGGAAGCAGGCCCTTGAGCACATTGCGGTACGCCCGCTTGCCGTATCGATCCAGATCGCGTAACAGCCGCGCATCCAGTTTCTCCGGACTCAGGGCAGGTTTTAGATTGATGCTCATCTCCAGCTGCCCGCGCCCAAGCAGGGCCACAGCAGGCCCGCTCAAGGTCAGGATGATCGGCCCGGACACGCCATAGTGCGTGAAGAGCATCTCGCCAAAGTCCCGGGCGGATTCCACACCATCGAGCAGTAGACTTACCTCGACGTTCCGCAAGGACAGACCCATCATAGCCCTGGGCTCGGGACCGGCGATGACCAAGGGCACCAGAGCCGGGCGAATGGGCACAATAGTGTGCCCCACCCCGTCAGCGAGTTTGTAGCCATCTCCGCTGGAACCGGTCTGGGGATAAGAAGCCCCTCCGGTGGCAACGATGACTGCTCCAACGCTGAGCTGCTCACCGCCCTGCAGCGACACGCCCTGGACCCGGCCACCCTCACACAAAAGATCCTCAACGCGGCTCTGAAAGCGTACTCGGGCACCCTGCTGCCTGGCAAAGCCCGCCAGTGCCTCGGCCACCTGGTGCGCGTCGTTGCTTGCGGGAAAGACCCGCTCGCCACGCTCAACTACCGTCTCCACACCAAGGCCCTCGAAGAANGCAACCAGGTCCGGCGCAAAGAAACGAGCAAAGGCGTTACGCAGGAAATACCGGGACTCTCCCTCACTTCCCAGGAAGGCAAAGTGGGCCAGGAACTCGTCAAACGCAGCCATGTTGGTAAGGTTGCAGCGGCCCTTGCCCGTGATGCGAAGCTTGGTACCCAGGCGGGCCATTCGCTCCAGAACGAGCACCTCTGCGCCGGCTGCCGCCGCCTGTCCGGCTGCCATCAGCCCCGCTGCTCCACCGCCTACTACCACTACCTGTGCGCCTTGCTCCATACCCTCCCAGGCCATACCGATACTGTCCCTGATCGCGGCTCGACAAAACAGTCCGGGCGCTGTCGACGCAACGCCCCGCGCAGCTCTACAAAGAAGCGAGCTGGGCGGCGAGGCCGGTCCGAGTCCAAGCTCGTCCTTCTGCGGCTCTCCACTCCAGCTCACGATAAGTGCTGGTCGTGCACCCCCTGTCGAACCGAGAAAGCCGGCTTACCAATGTCAGCCTGCTCCGGCCAGGCAACCCTGCGGCACCCAGAAGTACCTGCTTACCGTTGCTTCCTTCCGGATCTGGCGGGGTTCACAAGCTCCTGCCGCGCAGGACCCAACCTTCTACGCCACTTAACTTGGCAGTCCCGACCGTCCCTTAGCCCTCGAGGGGGAATTCGACCCCGCTACGGCGGTTTGCGGGTACAGGGCACCGCCAGTTCCCCGTCTAGCACGACCATCAAGATGGTACCACAGAACGAGAGATTGGTCAAACGCCTGACGAGGCAATCCAATCAGTACAAACAAGCTCGGTACCGCCAGCATGCTGTGTCCGGCCTGGATTGGCGAACCTACTCACATCCGCCGCGAAGCAACGCCCTGATCCGGGCAGCGATCATCTCCATAGCGACCTCGTTAAAGCCACCCTCGGGGATGATGACATTGGCATGTCGCTTGCTGGGCTCGACGTACTCCTGGTGCATGGGACGAACCGTCGCCAGGTACTGGTGGATGACCGATTCCATCGTCCTGCTGCGCTCGGCAATATCGCGCTGGAGACGCCGTATGAAGCGGATGTCGGCATCGGTGTCCACATAAATGCGGACGTCCATCAGTTGGCGCAGTTCCTCATCGGCAAAGATGAGAATGCCCTCGACCAGGATAACTGGGAAAGGTTCCACCGTCACGGTTCTGCTGGTCCGGGAATGCGTCGTAAAGTCATAGACCGGCAGCTCAATGGGCCGCCCCGCTTTGAGTTCCTGCAGGTGAGAGATGAGCAGATCGTTGTCCAGGGCATCGGGATGGTCAAAGTTCTGCATGGCACGTTGGGCCATGGGTAAATCGCTCAGGTCCTTGTAGTACGCATCGTGCTGGATAAACGAAATATGATCCGTGCCGGCCCGCCTGAGAATCTCTGTAGCCACTGTTGTCTTGCCCGAGCCCGTCCCCCCAGCTACGCCGACCACAACCGGTTCCATCTTCCCTCTCCTAGATCCCAGCGGCGGGCAGGTCCACCGGCAAGAGCAGACCTATCAGCACGGCTGTAGCCGCCACCAGGACCAATGCAGCCGCCCAGCGGCTCCTGCGGGTATCCAACTGCCAGGCAAGCAGGCTCATAGCTGTGATCAGCCAGGCCACGGCCATCCACACTTCGCGGGCGCTGTCGGTCCCCAACGTGCCCCGTGTCCGCCATGCCCACCAGAAACCGATGACGAGCCCGCTGCCCAGGGCTGCCAGAGCCAAGACGGTGGCCTGCGCCAGGAGGCCATAGAGAGGACTCCATCCTGGAAGTGCTAGATCCCAGTCACGGGACAGAAGCCCCTTCCTCAATAGCAGCATAAGACCAGCACAGGCAGCAACCAGCAGACTGCCGCCGCCCACCGAGAGGAGAATCCACTGGGCCTGGTAGAGTGCGGGCAGTTGCACACAGATGAACCCTGAAGAGCCAGCGCCAACCACGAATGCGCTCACCAGGCTAAGCACGATGGCGGCGAGATCCATCAGCGGGCCCGCAGTGCCCGCGCCCAGACGCCAGGCCAGCAAAAGATGAATGGCCAGCATGGCCGCGACGAGGCCCAGCATGGCCTGCCGGGGATCAGCCGCCGACCACTGCCCGTGCACGATGGCTGCCGCGACCAGGGCAACGATCAGGGCTGCCAGCGCTGCCACCCTGCTTGCAAGGACAACCGCCTCCCACCGTCCCCGGAGGACGGCCATCTCCAACCCGCCAGAAACCGCGGCGAGCCCCAGAAGCACGGCGGCGATCACGACCCAGATCTCAGGCGTCATCATGCAGCGCCTCCCGGAACAACTTGACCAGGTGCGAAAGCCATGATTGCGCTCCGGCGCCAGGTAGCGCCATGACCCACACCAGACTGGGGTGCTCCTGTCCCTCTGCAGCAGCAATCCATAACAGGCGGGGGGCAATGAGCCAGCCGACAACAAGGGCAATGAGGAACAGCCCGACACCGATCAAGGCGAGCCCGGCTGCCGGATGATAATCGACGCGGAGAATGGGGGTAAAGGCAAGGTCCAGCTCAAAGCGCAAGCCATCCACGGCTACCGATCCGCTCTCGTGAAGGATGCCCAGCACCTCCCCATCATCAATACCCTCACCAATACGACGCACTTGCAGGGCCTGCCCTCGACCCTCACAATCCTGCTCAAAGGAGAGCATGAGAAAGAGGTCCTCGTTGGGGACCAGAACCAAAGGTGCGTCTGCGGCAGAGTCAAAGCGGATCTCCGCCTCGCCGGTCATGCTCAGCACATCGCCCTCGGTCTCCAACATCAATGGCTGGTCATCGCCGTCCCAGCCACGCATCCTGACTACAGGAACATAGCCCAGCTGGCGCAAGGTTATCCCCGCGTAGGCCGAGGCCTGCCCGGCACCCACCATGCCCTGCCTGACCACGGTATCTCCTTCCAGCCAAGTGACAGTGCTCGCGTATTCAGAAGGTTGCTCACCCCCGTCCAACACTACACCAAAGCTGTCGAGGCGAACCGAATAGGTCTCATCAGGGCCTATGGCATGGCGCTCCCCTTCTCGCGGGTGCCAGGATTCGCCCTGCCAGCCCCAAGCGCTCGCGACGGTCAGGCTAACCAGCGCCAACAGCAACGAACCGTAGGCCAGGGGCCGCGTCCAGAGGACCAGGCCGCGCCGGATGGCTACGACAGCCGGAACCGGCAGGTCCGACACGGTCCGTGTCGCGTATCCCTGTCGGGCAAGGAACGTGCCCAGTCGTTCCATGGCCCCTTCAAGGGGAGTGGGCAGCGATAGCTGGACGCGAGGGGGGTGGGGCCCCCATGCTGCCAGGCTTGCGCGCGTCCAGGGCTCCCGGCGCGTGACGCGCCAGGCCAGCTCGAGGGAATCGCCCATGCGGACAAATAAGCACAGGCCGGCGAGGGCCAGAAAGGCACGGAACCAAAATGAGCCAGCGATATTGAATATCCCCAAGAGATGGAAAATATCGCCTGCCTGGGCCCATACCCCCGCTTGCATCGCCAGCCATGCCTGGGGATCACTAGCGTAGCTTGCCGGCATCTGGGGGATCACGCTGCTGGCGGCAAGAGCCAGGGCCAAGAGTCCCGCGAGGATCAGCAAAGTCTGCGGAGCGGCGAGGACACGCCACAAGGCGCTCAGCGGTTCAAAACGAGATGCTCTTTCGGTCTCTTCAGCCATGGCGCTGCCGACTCTGTCTTGGATGATGATGGGCGCAGGGATGTCCCTGCATCCGGTACCGGTTCATGGGGCGCGCTGGCCCAGTCTGCCTGTGCTGTAAGTCGGAAGCGGATGATAGAGCAAAGGCCCCAACAGGGAGTGGTTGGGGCCTGCCTATGTCAATCAAGCCACCCAAGGGACTTGAACCCTTAACCTGGCGCTTACGAAGCGTCTGCTCTGCCGATTGAGCTAGGGTGGCAAGCTCCGGGATCAGGCCGGTCAGTGCGGGCATTATACCAGGCTTCCCAGCAATAGGCAAATCAGCTTTTCCAGAACGCAGTTGCCAGATCAAGTCGGCGCTCCCCATGGATCGAGTCATGTCATACACGCGAATCGTGGCGGCTGGCCCGGTATCACTCTTCGCGAGCCTGTGCATCGCGATGCACGATGGCTGCTTTGACAAAAGACTGGAAAAGAGGATGCGGGCGGGTGGGCCGCGATCGAAACTCGGGATGAAACTGGCAGCCAACCATGAACGGATGATCGGCCAGCTCCCCGATCTCTACCAGGCGACCATCGGGTGATAGACCCGAGAAGATCATGCCAGCGTCAGCCAGCAACCCACGGTAAAAGTTGTTCACCTCAAAGCGATGGCGGTGCCGCTCGTGAACGATTGGCTCCCCCTGTAGAGTACCGGCGTATGCCGCCGCAGCTCGCGTGTTTGGCGTCAATTGGCAGGGATAGAGACCGAGACGCATGGTCCCTCCCATCTCAGAGATGTCCCGCTGGTCAGACATAAGGTCGATCACCGGTTGTGGTGTCTTGATGTCAAACTCGGTCGAGTTAGGCTCGTCGCTATCCAGGGCATGCCGGGCCAGTTCGATCACCATGACCTGCATCCCCAGGCACAGGCCCAGGTACGGAATCTGGTTCTCGCGGGCATAGCGCGCCGCCACGACCTTGCCCTCGATTCCCCGGTAGCCAAAGCCGCCTGGAACTACGATTCCGTGCAAGCCCTCAAATCGCTGCATACCCCGCCGCTCGATCTGCTCGGAGTCAATCCAATCGATCTCTACAGCCACGTCATAGCGCAACCCAGCGTGGTGCAGGGCCTCCCGCACGCTCAGATAAGCATCGCGCAGGTCGACGTACTTGCCCACCAGGCCAACCCGCACGGGCGGTTTCGGGCGCCGGATATCCTCGACTACCTCCCGCCAGCCCTCCAGCTCGGGCGATTTAGCGCCGTCCAATCCCAGTCGCTCGACAAGGTAATCGCCCAGGCCCGCTTGTTCCAAGACCAGGGGAACCTCGTAGATAATGGGCGTGGTGACCAGAGAGATGACCGCCCGCTGTTCCACATCACAGAAGAGGGCGATCTTGGCCCGAATGTCCTCGTCGATGGGATAGTCGGAACGGGCAACGATGATGTCAGGCTGGATGCCGATCCCGCGCAACTCACGGACACTGTGCTGAGTGGGCTTGGTCTTGATCTCGCGGGTCGAGGAGATGTAGGGCAGCAGTGTCACGTGCACGTAGAGCGTGTTCTCTCGTCCCACGTCCACGCGCATCTGGCGGATGGCCTCCAGGAAGGGCAAACTCTCGATGTCACCGATGGTGCCACCAATCTCTACGATAACCACTTCGGCCCCGCTCCCCCGTGCCACCAGCCCTATGCGGCGCTTCATCTCGTTGGTGACATGGGGGATCACCTGAATCGTGCCGCCGAGATAGTCACCCCTGCGCTCTTTGGCGATCACCTCGGCATACACCTGCCCCGAGGTAACGTTGCTGGCACGGGTCAGGTTCTCATCGATAAAGCGCTCATAGTGACCCAGATCCAAGTCCGTCTCTGCACCGTCATCCAGCACGAATACCTCGCCATGCTGGTAGGGGGACATGGTTCCCGGGTCCACGTTCAGGTACGGATCTAGCTTTTGGATGGAGACGTTGATGCCCCGGCTCTTCAGAATGCGCCCTATAGCAGCGGCGGTCACCCCCTTGCCGACAGAGGATACTACCCCCCCAGTGCAAAAGATGTACTTGGTTGCCATGCATCTCACTCCGAAATAGAAAAGGAGAGCCGCCAAAAAGACGACCCTCCCCCAGCTCGCATTTCTGGGCGGCAGCCCAACAGCCCAGGATGCAACACAGGGTGTGAGGTCGCTGGGGCCCTCCCTACCCGAACCTTGACCGCGCCACTCACCTAGAGCAGGGCGCGCAGGTCGGCAGCTGCCCGGCGCATATCCAGGAAGATAAGCCCCAGCTTGGCCCCTTTGCGGGCAAGGGCTGTCAGGACGGCATCCTCGCCGATGGACATCAAGATCACGTAGCCCTTATCGCCGCGGATATACACTTGATCCAGGGTGCCACGCCCCAACTCGCTCGCGATGCGCTCCCCCAAGCTGAGCATGGCTGCGCTCATGGCCGAGACTCGATCCTCCTCCACATCGGGCGGCAGATCAGAGGCTATGGTTAGCCCATCCACGCTCACCACGGCTGAGGCTTCGATATCAGGGGTGATGACCCGCAGGTCTCGCAGGCGGGCCATGATCTGTTCCGTACGTGATCTCATCTTTTTACTATCCCCTTTCCCAGGACACCACTGTCCTGTGCATCGATGGCATAATAGCACAAGTGGCGGAGTATGTCAACGCAATCGTCAGCTCCCAGCACAGTATGACGAGTTCGGACCGATCAGCCAGCCTCCGCCGTAGGAATGCTAAAGCTCAAGGTATTCCCTTCATCAGGGACACTGGCTATCGAGATCTGCCCACCCAGTGCAGATACCAGGCCCTTGCTGACCACCAGGCCCACCCGCACGCTGGCAGAGCTAACGGCGCTCCCACCATCCACGGGGTAGCCAAGATCGAAGAGATGCGCCTGCTGTGCTGGCGGAATAAATGCGCCCGGATCGCGGATGCTCACCACCAACACATCCTCAGGATATCCATCCTGCTGTTCAACAAAAGTCTCAGTCGCCCAGACATCGATCCTGCCCCCCTCTGGTGTGCGGCGGACTGCATGATCGAGGAGGTTTAGCACGATCTGGCGCAGATGTCTGGGGTCTCCCCAGGCAGGGGGCAATTCGGCAGGCAGGTTCACGGCAAGCACCAAGTCACCGGCCTCCACCTCTGACCGCAGGGCCTCCACAGCACCGTCTATGACGCCGCCGAGGTCGACCGGTTGCGAGTCGATCTCGATTGTATCCTGTTCAAGCACGGCTACCGTGCTGAAATTGCTCACCAGGTTTGCCATCTGGGCAATATTGGCCCCGACGAGCTCCAGCAACTGCTCCTGTAGCGGGGTGGCACTGCCTGACATGGTTTCTGCCAGCAGGTGAGAGTCCGCACGGATGGAGGAAAGCAGCTCCTCCAAGTCGCTCGAGAACGCATTATGGTACTCGGCCCTGGCTTGCTCAGCTCGCCGCTCTGCGGTGACATCGCGAAAGATGACGACGTCACCCAGCCGAGTCCCGTCTGCCTGTCTCACCGGGGCGATGCGGCCCATGAGTTGCTTGTCATCCCACTCAAAGAGCACCTGTTCACCAGGTTCGCCACCTTCATCTCGCAACAGCGCGGCATGGAGCGGCGCAATGATGCGACCCAGTAGATGCTGGCGCGGCACATTCAGAACGCGCTCGGCAGCAGCATTGGCCAGCACGACGTTGCCGGTCTCCGTGACCACTGTTACGCCGTCAGAAATCGAATCGATGAAGGAGTATAGGCGCAGGGTCTCGTTCTCCTGCAGGCGCCGCAGCTCGGCTGCCCGTTCCGCCCGCTCCACGACGGCCTGGTATTGGCGGGCATTGTGGATGGCCGTGGCTATGTGCGCCATCAGATCCTGGCACAGTTGCGCATCTGCTTCGGTAAATTGGCGGTAGGTCGGCCCGCGCTCTCGGGGCGAAAGATCCACCCGGCCCAGGAGCAGGATGCCCAGGGTCCGATCTTGGCGCGTGATCGGCTGGATCAGCGCCGGACCACTCTGCGGTCTGGCAAACTGATCGTGCAGGCATTCGAACTGCTCATAATCCTCCGGTGCGTTGGCCAGCACAGAACGCTGCCGCAGGATGGCGTGGCGGATGAGGGACAGCTCACCGGCCTTGACCACTATTCGCCTGCTGGGGTGGCTGTCCTGGGTCCACCGGCGCCCCCACCAGCCATACCGGGCAGCGACGACGAGCTGCTCGTCATCTTGTTTCAGCGGCATCAGCACATAGGCCCAATCGGCGTTGATGGCGCGCGCGACGGCTTCGGAGATCCGTTCGAGCACCACCTGGAGCTCTAGCGAATCGGAGAGAGTGCGGCTGACCGCTAGCAGGAAGGCGATCTCCTGGGTGTGCTGCCATGCCTGTCTGCTGCTGGCCTGGAACTGCCCGCGCAGGCCCTTTGCTCCTGACAGGACAGCCACGTAGGTCTCAAGCGCCACGAGCACCAGCATGGCGAGATGCCCCAACATGGCAACCGGCTCAACTCCCACCAGGCCGCCGATGGCGGAAAGCGTGGACACCACGAAGGCGCTGCCCAACCATAGGGAGAAACGCTGGCGATGGCGAAACCACTGGCCCACCGCAAAGAGGCTGAGCAGCAGGGTCACTAACCAGGGACCGAAAGGAACGGAGGAGTAGGTGTCGCTGCCTATCAAAAGGCCGAGTAGTAGCATACTGCCGACAGCTGCAGAAGTGGCGATCAAGAAGCGAGAGGACCATCGTCGACCGACCAGGTCACGGAGCTGGAAGGCCCACAAGACGGCAGCGAGGACCAGTGTTTCCAGCACCCACTCTTGATAGGCCAGAGCTCGCTGCGGTACCAGCAGCAGCACGACAAGGCCGACAAGGCGGCCCCCAAAAATCACCAAGGCTGCCAGGGTAATGCGCCGGAACTTTTCGCCGCCCAGCCGAAGCCATTCGTTAGCCGCCATGCCCAGCATGACGAGACCAACGATGGCACTAATGAGGTAGTAGCCTAAGCCTTCCAGGCCCTGGGCCAGCACGTCACTTCCTCCAACTGGCTATGGCTCCACAGGCTGGGCGGACCGGTAGAGCCTCTCGTAGACCTCATAGTTCTCGTACACCCGCTGCAAATAGAGCCTCGATTGCGTTGCCGTGATCAGCTCAACAAAGAGATCCAGATCACCGCCACCGAGCTCCACCCAACGCAGGGTATTGCCCGGCCCACCATTGTACGCTGCCAGAGCCACGAGCAGTTGGTTATCAAAGCGGTCCATCTGCACCCCAAGATAGAACGCCCCAAATAGAATGCTGATGTGCGGACGGTAGAGATCCTCCAGGATGAAATCCTCGATCCCGAGGGTGTTGGCGATCCCCGTGCCCGTGGCAGGCATCACCTGGCCCAAACCACGCGCACCTGCATACGACTCGGCTACGGGCTCAAAGAGGCTCTCCTGGCGAATGAGCGCAGCCAGGAGAAGGGGATCCAGGTCCCGTGCGCCTGCCTCTGCAGACAGCAGGTCTGCATAGGGGAGAGGATAGGCCAGCCGCTGCAAAGCCACGGGGGCTTCGCTCATCGTACCTTCGCGCCACACACCCACCAGACGAGCGGCTGTCCATGCGGCGAGCCCATACAGACCCTGTTCACGGCAGTATAGGGACAACTGAGCCAACCTGACCGGATTGTGCCAGGCCGATTCACGCAGGCTGTCAAAGGCTGCCAGTGCCTGGCGCCGCAGGCCTGCAGACAGCAGGGCCTCTCCGCGCCGGAAGTCCAGGCGTCTCGTGACAGCTTCCGGGAGCGACAGGGTAGCCGTCTCCTCGGGCACCGTGGTCCAGCTACGCAGCCAGCTAAGGATCTCGGTCTCGGCCTCAGCCGTGTCCCACACCGGCGGCTCGACTGCGGCAGTAATCAGCCGGGTGGCGGTCAGCGAATCACCGGCACGAATCTGCTCCACACGCAGAGCATAGTAGCTACCGGGCTCCTCAGCAAGCAGCATATCCCAATGCCCCGTATCCGTATCCGCAGCCGTATCACGCTCAGGCGCCAGCTTTCCCAGCCAGTAGAGTGTCTTGGCATAGTAGGGAGAATCGGGATACTTGTCGACCAGATCTTGCCAGACAGCGCCCGCCCCAGCCAGATCTCCAAATCGGTACAGCGACAGCCCAGAGCGCCACAATGCTTCGTCAGCATCCTCGAAACCAGGGAAGTTGCTCTGAAGATTCTGGTACAGCTCGGCAGCCAGATCATATGCCGCTTCATCTTCGCGGATCTTGGCAGCCCGCCTCAGGGCCTGGGGTGCGAGGTCGTCCTCGGGGAAAAAGGCAGCAAGGTCCTGATAGACCTTGATCGCCTCAGCAACTTCGCCCATCCCGGCAAGGGTGGCCCCCTTGTCCAGCCATGCGCGCGCCAACCGTCCACTCTCGGGATACCCGGCGATCAGGGCATCGAGAGTCTCCAGCGCCATCTCGTACTGGTTCAGAGCCCGCAGGGCCGAAGCCTTGTAGTAGAGAGCATCATCTGCATTCTCTGCTGGCTCCGAAGCCAGAAACCGATCGAAGGCGCGGATCGCGGCGCCGTAGACGTCAGGATAAGCGGCGCCAGCATAGTAATCCACCAACCCGCGTTGGTAGTCGTCGACCTCCACACCGGCATCCACCAGTTCTACCAGCGCCAGATAGGCATNNTCGCTGTCTGGATAATCATCCATCACAAGCTGATATTGGGCGTGAGCCTCATCGGTGCGACCTGCGGCGGCGAGCGCTTGGGCGGTCATGTACTCGATCTTGGCGCGGTAGGAATCAATGCGCGCCACGTCCAGGATGGCGGTATATTCTGCCAGGGCCGAGTCATAATCGGCAAGGGCAAGGTGGATTCCCGCGATCTTTTCCCGCAAGCTGACCTTCATACCCCGGTCCTGGGTGGCCGCCAAGGCCTGCTGGTAGGCGATTGCCGCTCCTTCCCAATCTGCCCCCTGGGCACGGCAGTCGCCAATCCACTCGTAGATCATGTCAGCCAGAACGTTCTCGCTGGACAGGTAGGTCTCGTAGAGAGAGATGGCCCTTTCACACTCGTTGGCGGCGTGGTAGGCACGGGCAGCCATGAGCGTAGCCTGGGGAAGTCGAGCATCATCGGGATACTGTGCGAAAAAGTCCTCCCATGCAGCAGCGGCCTGAACATGGTCCTCCATCAGGGAGTAGGTTTCGGCCAGGTGGTAACGGGCCTGCCGGGCCTGCTCGTCGGTGGGAGCATCGTCCAACACGCCCTGGTAGTCAATAATGGCCTGGTCATATTCGCCATTGAACTTGTGGCGCGCCGCTGACTCGAGCTGGGCGCTCGGCTCGGGTGTGGGGCTGGGTGTGGGCGGCAGCGTGGGAAGGGGTGTGCTGGTGCTCGTCGGCGATGGAGAAGGCATCAGGGTTGGCGTGGGCGTTGGCAAAGAAGCGGTGGAAGGCTCTTCAATACTCGGAGAAACCTCCAAGCCGACGGACGTAGCAGCAGGCTCGATCGGGGCCGGGGTCGGAGGGGCATCGGCACAACCGACCAAGATAGATCCAGCGCCCAGAACGATAATCAGAAGCATCGATTGCAGAATCACAGAGCGAAATTGCATGGGCATATTATCGCCGCAATACCGCTACTTGTCAACCCGTCCTTTTCTCCTATTCTCGATAGCGCAACACCCTGATTTGTCGGTCCTTGCGCTGGGCGCTATAATGGTTGCCGTGAAAAGCGCAGCAGGCGAGGACAGGCACGCCAAAGAGCATGCACCAACGCCAGGAAGGAGCCAAGTTGAAGCAACCAAGTTCCACCGAGCCAAAGCAGGGGTGGCGCTCGCTACCGCGAAACGTATGGGCAGTGAGCCTGACCAGCTTTTTCATGGACATCTCCAGCGAGATGGTTATCAATATCCTGCCCCTCTTTCTGTACAACGTCCTGGGCGTGGGAACAGGCGTCATCGGCCTCATTGAAGGTATTGCCGAAGCCACCGCAAGCCTGCTCAAAGTCTTTTCCGGATGGATGTCCGATAGGCTACGCAGCCGGAAGTGGATAGCCGTAGCGGGGTATGGTCTATCAGCGCTGTCCAAGCCATTCTTCTACTTTGCCAATAGCTGGGCAGCCGTATTGGCCGTCCGCTGGGGTGACCGAGTGGGCAAGGGTATCCGCACCGCTCCCCGGGACGCTTTGGTGGCAGATAGCATCGACGAGAACCAGCGAGGGCTGGCCTTCGGTTTCCACAGAGCAGCCGACACCGGAGGGGCCGTCCTGGGGCTGCTCATCGCCCTGGGAATTGTGTGGGCAACCCAGTCTGCCTCAAAAGACCTCGGAAAGAGCACATTCCAGATCGTGGTGCTCGCCAGCCTGGTGCCGGCGGCATTGGCGGTGCTCTCGCTCGCTCTTGGCGCACAAGACGTGTCGATCGCCGACAAGCGCTCCAGGCCAGTCATCACCTTCAAGGGACTGGGCAAGCCGTTTCTGATCTTTATCGTGATCGTCGGCCTGTTCGATCTTGGCAACTCCTCGGACGCATTCCTGGTGCTGCGGGCCCAGGAACGAGGCCTCAGCGTGGTAGGCATCCTGGGCATGCTGGTCACCTTTAATCTAGTGTACACGCTGGTGTCCACCCCTGCGGGGTCGCTATCGGACCGGGTGGGACGTCGCAAGATCATCATCGGCGGGTGGCTCGCCTATGCGCTTATCTACCTGGGGTTTGCCCTTGCAGGAAGCGGCTGGCAAGTATGGGCGCTGTATGCCCTGTATGGCGTCTACTACGGCCTGGCCTACGGTACAGCCAAGGCGTTCGTGGCCGATCTCGTACCGGTCGAACTGCGGGGCACCGCCTATGGAACGTACAACGCCACTCTGGGCCTGCTGGACTTTCCCGCATCACTGATAGCCGGCCTATTATGGCAAGGCGTCGGGTCCTGGGACGGGTTTGGTCCCTCCGCGCCGTTCCTGTTCGGCGCGGCTATGGCGTTGATCGCCGCCGTTCTCATGTTGATGTGGAAGCCGCGGGCAGAGCCAGCCGGCTAGGCGCGCCGCATCCCCAATAGACACCGGGTTTTTGACAAATGGATCCGTGTGTGCTACCATTGCGGTGGTTACAACTGGACACTCATCCAGAGGGGTGGAGGGACCGGCCCGATGAAGCCCCGGCAACCAGTTGGCTGCGAGAGGTTGCAGCAGTTGACACGGTGCCAATTCCGGCAGGCACGCTGGCGCGGAACGTCTGTCAGGTGCGGCCTGAAAGATGAGAGACTGTACTCTCTAGAAGGCTCTCATCGGGAGAGCTTTTTTGTGTGTATAGGAGCTATGCCATGAGAACCATTGAATGGGATCCCAAAGGCACGGTGAAAATGATCGACCAGCGCAAGCTCCCCCTGGAGTACGTGGTGGTTGAATTCGATGACTACCGTGACGTAGCCCGGTCCATCAAAGAGATGTACATTCGCGGCGCGCCAGCAATCGGCGCAGCAGCAGCATTCGGGATGGCACTGGCGGCTCAGCAGAGTCAAGCGACCAACCGCGAGGGCCTGCTGAACGACCTGGAGACTGCCGCAGAGGTGATCCAGGCCACGCGCCCCACAGCAGTGAATCTCTTCTGGGCGACGGCACGGATCCTGCGAGCAGCCCATGACTCTGCCCAGTCCAGGGTGGAAGCAATCACCGAGGAACTCATCAGCGAGGCACAACGACTTGCTGACGAGGACGTCGAGATCAACCGGCGGATGGGCGCTCACGGCGCTTCTGTGGTCGAAGACGGATTCAACATCCTGACTCACTGCAATGCTGGGGCGCTGGCAACGGTGGACTATGGTACAGCGCTGGCAGTGGTGCGCGCGGCTCACGAGCAAGGCAAGCAGATCCACGTTTGGGTAGACGAGACGCGCCCGCGCCTGCAGGGTGCCCGGCTTACCGCTTGGGAGCTGATGAACGAGGGGATTCCCATGACGCTGATCGCCGACAATGTCGCCGGTCACCTCATGAGAACGGGAAAGGTTGACATCGTGGTCGTGGGCTCGGATCGAACGGCTGCCAACGGTGACGTCGCCAACAAAATCGGCACCTACAAACTTGCTGTGCTAGCCAAAGAGAATGGAATCCCATTCTATGCTGTGGTCCCTACCTCGACGATCGACCTGTCGGTACCTGAAGGCGACGCCATTCCCATCGAGGAACGAGACGCCCGGGAGGTGACGCACGTGCGCGAGTGCCAGATCGCGCCCGATGGCGTGCAGGTACTCAACGTGGCTTTCGACGTGACCCCTCACCGCTATGTCACCGGCATCGTAACCGAGAATGGCATTGCCTATCCTCCCTTCAGGAAGAATCTGCGGCGGATGGTAGAGGGATGACCGAGTTCAAGCCGGAACTTCGCTCGCTGGCAGCAGGAAGCCTGCCCCATATTGACGCCGAGGCAGCCTGCCAGGTGGCCTTGTCTACCACAGACATCCCCACCTGGCCTCAGCTGCCGCGGCGCTCCTTCCTGGAGAATATGTACGTCCAGTTCAGCGAGCGATTCCCCGGTATCGTAATAGAGAATGAGCGGATATATGTCGACCGGGACCGGGACCTCGATCCCGAGCTGGAGCAGCTCTACGTCGCCTACCTCATGAACGACCTGGAATACGCAGCCGTAAGCGCGGACTATGCTGCTGGTTTGCACTGTTTCCTTGGGCTGGAGGCGGACCTCCCACCAATCATCAAGGGACAGATCACGGGGCCGGTGAGCTGGGGGTTGATGGTAGCCGATAGCAACCGCAAGCCGATACTATACGATGATATCATGGCAGAGGCCGTTGCCAAGCATCTACGCCTGAAGGCAACCTGGATGGAACGGGAGCTGCGCAAGCTGTCGCCGCAGACGATCGTCCTTGTCGATGAACCCTATATGAGCAGCTTTGGTTCAGAGTTCATCTCTTTGAGCCGGGAAGAAGTAATTGCCGCGATGGAGGAAGTCTTTGCCGGGATCGAAGGCTTGAAGGGCGTGCACTGCTGTGGCAACACCGACTGGTCCCTGTTGCTGTCCACGACGGTCGATATCCTGAACCTCGATGCCTATGCGCACGCGGAAGCGCTAGCGCTTTACGCTGAAGAGGTGAGCGCGTTCCTGGAGCGTGGCGGCACCATCGCCTGGGGCATCGTGCCGGCAAGCGAGCAGGTGCATGATGAGACGGTGGACAGTCTGTCGGAAAGGTTCCACCAGGCATTGGCCCTGTTCACGGACAAGGGTCTGCACCAGGATGACCTCCTTTCATCGGCATTGATCATGCCCTCCTGCGGGTGTGGATCGCTGCCTGTTGAGACAGCTGAGCGCGTGCTAAGGCTCGCCGGGGAGCTTGCCACAGCTCTCCAAGAACGATATGGCTAAGGGGTAGCAGGGCAATGAGTGTCATCGTCACCGGTTCCGTAGCTTACGATTATTTGATGTCATTTCCAGGACACTTTGGCGAACATATTCTGCCGGAACAGATCCACCAGATTAGCCTCAGCTTTTTGGTGGACTCGATGCGCAAGCAGAGGGGCGGATGTGCACCGAATATCGCCTACACGCTTGCCCTACTCGGTGAACACCCTACGATCATGGCTACTGTGGGCCAGGACTTTGGCGAGTATCGCGCCTGGCTGGAAGACCAGGGCATCGACACCTCAGCCATTGTCGAGGTGTCCGAGGATTTTACGTCCTCCTTCTTTGTCAATACCGACCTAGACAACAACCAGATTGCGACCTTTTATATCGGCGCAATGGGCAAGGCTGACATGCTTTCGTTCCATAACCTGGACAAACCGATCGAGCTTGCTATCATCTCGCCCAACGCGCCAGCGGCGATGAGCAAATACGCCCAAGAGTGCCAGGAACTGGAAATCCCATATATCTACGACCCGAGCCAGCAGATCATACGCCTGAGCGGCGAGGAACTGTTAGAAGGCACGCAGGGCGCGCGCATGTTGATCGTGAACGAGTACGAATTCGGCATGATCAAGAGTAAAACGGGCCTGTCGGAGCAGGAACTGCTGTCCCTACCCGACACAACGATCATCACCCGGGGGGACCTGGGCTCGACGATCTATGCCGAAGATCAAGTACACCATATCCCTGCCGTAGTGCCCGATCAGGTGACGGAGCCAACGGGTGCAGGAGATGCCTACCGCGGGGCAGTCATCAAGGGCATGTTGAAGGGATATCCCTGGGAGCTCACAGGACGGATCGCTGCCCTGGCGGCAACCTATGTCCTGGAGCAACTAGGCACGCAAAATCACTACTACACGCTGTCCGAGTTTGCGGAGCGCTACCGCCTCTTCTTTGGCGACACGCCGGAACTGGACCTCTTTTTGCAAGGGGAAGCAAGTCCGTCCCCCGGCAAGTAATACAAGGATCAAACCAACCAAGGAGCAGAACTGTGACAAAAGACTATGACGTACGAGACCTGAGCCTGGCAGATGCCGGGCAGGGCCGCATCGAATGGGCAGAGCAGGAAATGCCGGTGCTCCGCCTCATCCGCGAGCGGTTCGAGAAGGAGAAACCGCTGGCAGGCATCCGCATGGCTGCCTGTTTGCACGTGACCACCGAGACAGCCAACCTGATGCGCACCCTCAAAGCAGGAGGGGCAGACGTGCGGCTGTGCGCCAGCAATCCCCTCAGCACCCAGGACGACGCTGCGGCGGCCCTGGCAGCCAAGTACGATGTGCCGACGTTCGCCATCAAGGGTGAGGACAACGAGACCTACTATCGACACATCCACCAGGCGGTGGACCACGCCCCCCAATTGACGATGGACGATGGCGCCGATACGGTTGGTGTGCTGCACAAGGACCGCACAGAGCTGCTGGATGGGATCATCGGCGGGACGGAAGAGACGACCACCGGCGTGATCCGGCTGCGGGCGATGGCGGACGACGGCGTGCTGCGCTACCCCATCGTGGCGGTAAATGATGCCACCACCAAGCACTTTTTCGACAATCGTTACGGCACAGGCCAGAGCACCATCGATGGCATCCTGCGCGCCACCAATATCCTCATGGCCGGCAAGACGGTCGTCGTGGGCGGCTATGGCTGGTGCAGCCGGGGAATCGCCACCCGCGCGGAGGGGATGGGCGCCAATGTGATCGTGACCGAGGTTGACCCGCTGCGGGCCCTGGAGGCAGTAATGGACGGCTACCGGGTCATGCCCATGCTGGAGGCAGCCAAGGTGGGCGACATCTTTGTAACATCCACAGGCGACAAGCACGTGATCGACAAGCAGCATTTGGAGGTCATGAGGGACGGCGCTATGGTAGCCAATTCGGGTCACTTTAACGTGGAGATCAATATTCCTGCCCTGCGGGAAATGGCCGTCTCTGTGCACCACCCGCGTGCCTTCATCGAGCAGTTCACCCTGCCCGACGGGCGGCGCATCTCGCTGCTGGGAGAAGGCCGCCTCATCAACCTGGCTGCAGCGGAAGGACACCCTTCTGCGGTCATGGATATGAGCTTTGCCAATCAAGCCCTATGCGCTGAGTACATGGTAAAGCACGCCAACGAGCTCAAGACCACAGTCTATCCGGTACCTGAGGAGATTGACAAAAAGATTGCGGCCCTAAAGCTGGAAGCCATGGGCATAGAGATCGACGTGCTCACACCAGAGCAGTCCAAGTACCTGACATCGTGGCAGGAAGGCACCTAGAGACCAAATCGGTCAAGCGAGCCGGTGTCCGGCGGCACCGGAGGAAAGAGCACCAACAAATGCCAAGAAGGAGCGAAAGACCATGTCAATAACTGCGACGTTTCTGACGTCACCCAAGTACTTTTTCACCTCAGAGTCGGTGACAGAAGGGCATCCCGACAAGATCTGCGACCAGATTTCGGATGCTGTGCTGGATGCCATCTTTGCCGACGATCCTAATGCCCGTGTAGCCTGCGAGACGGCCGTCACGACCGGCCTGGTTCTGGTGATGGGCGAGATTACGACCGAAACTTACGTCGATCTGAACTCACTGGTGCGGGACGTCATCCTGGATATCGGCTATACCCGGGCCAAGTTTGGCTTTGACGGCGAGACGTGTGGCGTGATGGTGTCGATTAAGGAGCAGAGTGCGGACATTGCGCTGGGCGTCGACAAGGCGCTGGAAGCCAAGAGCGGCGAGATGAGTGAGGAGGCGATCGAGGCCACCGGGGCAGGTGACCAGGGCATGATGGTGGGCTTTGCCTGCAACGAGACGCCGGAACTGATGCCCTTGCCGATCATGTTGGCCCACAAGCTGTGCCGGCGCCTGACTGCGGTACGCAAAGAAGGCATTTTGCCCTACCTGCGACCGGATGGCAAGAGCCAGGTGACCATAGAGTACGAATATGGCAAGCCCAAGCGCGTGGAAGCGGTTGTGGTGTCCGCCCAGCACTCGCCCGACGTGGAGCAGTCCAAGATCCGAGATGATATCATCCAGCGCGTGATCAAGTACGTGGTGCCCAACGGTATGATCGACGACGACACCAAGATATACGTCAATCCTACGGGACGCTTTGTCACGGGTGGTCCCAAGGGCGACGCCGGGGTGACCGGGCGCAAGATCATCGTCGACACCTACGGGGGCATGGCGGGACATGGCGGCGGATGCTTCTCGGGCAAAGATCCGACAAAGGTCGACCGCTCGGGTGCATACTATGCACGCTACGTGGCCAAGAACATCGTAGCAGCCGGCTTGGCCGACCGCATCGAGCTGCAGGTAAGCTATGCCATCGGTGTGGCCCGGCCGCTATCGCTGGCGATAGAGACCTTTGGCACGGGCAAGGTCCCCGATGAGACGATCCAGGAGCTGATCGAGAAGCACTTTGACTTCCGACCGGCGATGATCATCCACGATCTGGACCTACGCCGGCCCATCTACCGGCCTACGGCGGCGTACGGCCACTTTGGCCGCGACGACATCGAGGCCCCCTGGGAGCGCACGGACAAGGCTGAACTCCTGAAAGCGGATGCAGGACTCTAGATAGGTTCACGCGGGCGGTCTGGAAACAGGCCGCCCGCGGTCTATCTCCCTTCAGCCTGTGGTCCATGTGAGCGGGGAGATGGGGTTTTCGATTCCCCCCAGACTGGACAAATCACGCTTGCGGGTGTATAATCCCGGCAGTTAGCTTCAACGAGGAGGCACAGGTGACACAGCTCACCACCCTGTTGGACCGAGGATCAGGCAGGTGGAGTGTCACGACACATATTTCCACATATCTGGCACCTTTCGTTAAGCTAGCGCGGTAGCTCGAGGGAGGTGCCATTTTTGGTTCCAAGCGAGGGTAGAGACATGAGAGAGATCGGCGTAGACCTGATTACAGAGTCGGTGGCCCGGCTTTGTATAGAGAGCAACTACTATCTCGGCGACGATGTACTGGCAGCATTGCGCCAATATCGCGAGGCCGAAACGTCACCGGTAGGTCGAGAGGTACTCGACCAAATCCTGGAGAATGCCGAGATCGCCCGCGACGAACAGATGCCCCTTTGCCAGGATTGCGGCCTGACTGTGGTCTTTTTGGAGCTGGGGCAGGACGCCCACATCGTCGGCGGTGATCTGAACGAGGCCATCGCTGAGGGAGTGAGGCAGGGCTACCAGGACGGCTTCCTGCGCAAGTCCATAGTGGACCGGCCCTTCTCCGGTCGGATCAACACCAAGGACAACACGCCGCCGGTTATCCACACCACCATTGTCCCCGGGGACCAGCTCAGGATCATTGTGGCACCCAAGGGTGGTGGCAGCGAGAACATGAGCCAGCTAGGCATGCTCAAGCCAGCCGACGGCCGGGATGGGGTGATCGACTTTGTGGTCGAATCGGTCCGCCGCGCGGGCGCCAATCCATGCCCGCCCATCATTGTCGGCGTTGGTGTGGGCGGCTCGGCAGAGAAGACCATGTGGCTGGCCAAGCACTCCCTGCTGCGCGAGGTGGCCCAGCCCAATCCGGACCCAGAGGTAGCCGAGTTGGAAGCCGAGATCCTGGAGCGAGTGAACCGGATCGGGATCGGCCCCCAGGGATTCGGCGGCTTGACGACGGCCTTGGCAGTTCACGTGGAGACCTATCCCTGTCACATCGCTAGCATGCCGGTAGCGGTCAATATCCAGTGCCATTCGGCGAGGCACAAGGAGGCAGTGCTATGAAACTGACCACACCCTTGACCGACAGCGCCATAGAGCAGCTCCATGCTGGCGACAAGGTCAGCATCACGGGCGTTATCTATGTAGGGCGGGACGCTGCCCACAAGCGGCTGGTGGCGGCCCTGNAAGCCGGCGAGGCGCTGCCCTTTGATCCCCAAGGACAGATCATCTACTATATGGGGCCAGCCCCCGCCAAGCCAGGCGATCCAATCGGCTCGGCTGGACCGACTACGAGCTACCGAATGGACCCTTATGCCCCGCAGATGCTGGAGGCAGGGCTCAAAGGCATGATCGGCAAGGGAAACCGCTCCCTGCCGGTGCGCGAGGCGATGCAGAAGCACAAGGCCGTCTACCTGGGCGCGATTGGAGGGGCAGGAGCACTCATAGCCAAGAGCATCAAGCAGGCTACGGTGATCGCCTACGACGATCTGGGTGCGGAAGCGCTGCGACGGCTGGAAGTGGAAGATTTTCCCGCGATCGTCGTCAATGACATGTACGGCGGCGATGCCTACGAAGACGGCTTGAAGCAGTACAACCGGGAGTAGGGGGCCACAATGCGCGTTCGATTGTCAGCCGACTCGGTGCACAACGAACTGGTACACCGTGTGGAGGAATACAGCGGGCAGGACCTGATGGCCTGCTATCAATGTGGCAAATGTGCAGCGGGGTGTCCGGTGGCGTTTGCCATGGACATGCTGCCCAGCCAGGTGATCCGTTTTGCTCAACTCGGCCTGGTGGAACGGCTGCTGGATAGCAAGACTATCTGGCTTTGCGCCGCGTGCCAGACCTGCTACACTCGCTGCCCCAAAGGTATCGACCTGAGCCGCATCATGGAGGCACTGCGTGAAATCGTCATGTACGAGGAGGGCAGCCACATCAACTATGATGCTATCCCTCCCGAAGAGATGAAGGAATGGCCGCAGCAGGCATTTATCGGCAGCTTCAGAAAGTATACCGTTTGAGTAGTCGACGCCCAATCGAGGCTACCTGCCGCTATCCAACTTCTGATCGCAAGTGGAGACGCTGACCATGAAGGTATCGTATTTTCCTGGCTGCACGCTGAATACAACAGGCAAGGGCTTTGACAATGCCGTGCGAGCCTCGGCAGCAGCGGTGGGACTGGAACTGGTCGAACTGCCCGATTGGAACTGCTGTGGCGCGACCTATCCTCTCATCATCGACAACATGCTGGAATTGGCTGCGCCCGCCCACGTCCTGGTGGCAGCGCGAGATGAGGGTAGCACCCTGACGACAGCGTGTACGACATGCTATAACGTGCTGAAACGCACGAACCTGTTCATCCGCGAGCACGAAGAGGAACGAGAGCGCATCAACGACTTTATCGAGGCCACATACGACGGCAAAGTCGAGGTCAAAGACATCGTGCACCTGCTGCGCGACGACATTGGCTACGAGGCAGTGCGAGACAAGGTGGTCAAGCCACTCAAAGGCCTCAAGGTCGCGTCTTACTATGGCTGCATGGTACTCCGCCCGCCTGACGAGGTAGCTTACGACGACCCCGATCACCCGCAGTCACTGGACGATCTGATGGCGGCACTGGGCGCAACGCCGGCGGACTATGCACACAAGAACGAATGCTGCGGCGCGTATCTCGCCGTCAAGGATCCGGATGTGACCCGCGAGATGGTCTACACGATCCTCAAATCCGCGCAGGCAGCTGGCACTGAAGCGGTGGTTACCAACTGTCCACTTTGCCAATTCAATCTGGACAGGCAGCAGGCACAGATGCAAAAGCTCCACGCCAGCTACCAGCCCGTACCCGTCTTCTATTTCAGCCAGTTGATGGGACTGGCGCTGGGCCTGGACGCGAGCGACTATGGGTGGGAGCGCCACTATATCGACGCGCGCCCGCTCCTGAGCGAGCGAGGACTGTGGAACGGAAAGGCAGATGGGAGCTAACGAAAGGGAAGCAACCAGCCATAGCAACCGCGTGCTGATCGTCGGCGCAGGCATCGCCGGGATGCAGGCCGCCCTGGACATCGCCAATTCGGGGTACGAGGTCGTCCTGGTGGACCGGCTGCCATCGGTCGGCGGGCACATGCACCAGCTGTCCGAGACCTTTCCCACGCTGGACTGCGCCCAGTGTATCATGACGCCGCGCACAGTGGATGTGGGCCGCCACGAGAGTATCAAGCTGCATGTGTACTCGGAGATCGAAGAGATCACAGGCTCGGTCGGGGAGTTTCGGGTGCGTATCCGCCGCAAGCCGGCCTACGTGAATTGGGACCTTTGCACAGCCTGTGGCGCATGCTCAGACAAATGTCCCCAGTCGATACCGGTCGCCTTTGACCGCAATCTGGAAATGCCCAAAGTGATGCGCAGCGGCAACATCCGGCACACCGGAACAGGCAAGGCGATCTACACCCTTTCGCCCCAAGCAGTGCCCAAGAAGCCGGTCATTGACGTGGATTACTGCACGTGGTTTCAGAAGGGCAAGTGCCGTCTGTGCGAGAAGGTCTGCCCCGTGGGCGCCATCGACTACGAGCAAGAGGCCTCCTGGTCGGAGGAACTGGTGGGAGCCATCATCCTGGCAACTGGCTACGAGCTGTACCCCATGGAAAAGTTGGGCGAATACGGTGGCGGGCAGGATCCGGACATCATCGACGCCATGGGCATGGAGCGGCTGCTCAGCTCATCCGGGCCGACGGCAGGCGTGATGCAACGCCCATCCGATGGCAAGGAACCGAAGGAAGTGGTCTGGATCCAGTGCGCTGGTTCGCGCGATCCGGAAATGGCCATGCCCTACTGCTCCAAGATCTGCTGTATGTACAGCGCCAAGCAGGCCATGCTCTATAAACACAAGGTGCACGACGGGCAAGCCTACGTCTTCTACATCGATATCCGCTCCGCCGGGAAGCGCTACGAGGAATTCATCCAGCGGGCAATGGAGGAAGACCGTGTACTCTATGTGCGCGGCAAGGTGAGCAAGGTCTTTCGCGAAAACGGCCAGCTGATGGTGTGGGGAGTAGACACGCTCACGGGCCTGCCTGTGGAGGTGGCTGCCGACCTGGTCGTGATCTCACCGGCGATGGTCGCCTCTGAGGGCACGCGGGCTATAGCCAGTATGCTGGGTTTGGAGGTCGACCCCTTTGGCTGGTGGATAGAGCAAGAGGAGAATCTTTCGCCTCTGGAGACTCGGCGTGCTGGCATCTTTTTGGCCGGCGCGGGCATCGGCCCCAAGGATATCCCGGAAGCAGTATCGCAGGGAAGCGGGGCTGCGGGCAAGGTCCTCTCGTTGCTCAGCCGCTGGGCCAAAGAGGCAGAGGCGACGGCTGAAGACACTGCCCCAGCCCAGGAGAACGATTGAAAGATTTCAGAGAAGGCCAATCGGCCTCTCAGCAAGGTAAACGATGAAGCGAATTGGGATCTTTGTCTGCCACTGTGGAACCAATATCGCAGGCACGCTAGACATAGAGCGCGTAGTCAAAGAGATCGAGCGATTTCCCGAAGTGGTCTATGCCACTGACTACCGCTACATGTGCTCCGACCCGGGGCAGCAGCTCATCCGCAGCCACATCCGCGAGGACAAGCTCGATTCCGTGATCGTGGCCGCCTGCTCCCCAACCATGCACGAGACGACCTTTCGCAGGACAGCCGAGGCTGCCGGCCTGAACCCCTATGAGACAGAGATTGCCAATATCCGCGAGCAGGCAAGCTGGGTCCACCAAAAGCAGAAAGAGGCGGCGACCAACAAGGCCATCGAAACGATCCGGACCATTGTGGCCAAAGCCCGTTATAATGAATCGCTGACCCCTTTCTACCTGCCCCTGGTCAAGAGGGCACTGGTGATTGGCGGCGGAATCGCCGGTATGCAGGCAGCGCTCGACGTGGCCGATGCCGGCTATCCGGTGGTGTTGGTGGAAAAGAGCGGGCGCCTGGGTGGTCGCATGGCCGAGCTGTCGGGGCTGTACCTGAACTTTGATGCCGCATCCGGCCTGCTCCAAAGCAAGATCGACGCGGTTCAGACCCACGCCAATATCCAGGTNCTCACCGACGCCGAGGTCACAGAGGTGGGCGGCTACGTGGGCAACTTTGTGGTTAAGGTCGAGCAGCACGCCCACGAATCTGCCGATGACGGCCAGACTGCCGGCCCACACACAGAGACCGTCCCCTACACCTTTGACATCGGCTCGATT
>P_1C_Sed_1_UnCtyDRAFT_1000002_pt1 | contig 40438 bp, 50 predicted proteins | sample Pon1CUnioCityCA_6_FD_11282 | JGI IMG/M metagenome (IMG submission 11282) | reverse complement strand
CTCCTTTGTAAAAATTTTGATTTATTTTTTAGTCTTTTAATTGATCTTTTTTAATTTTATTGTGGGATACTTTTTATATATGAAGGTTTCAGTTAGGCTAAAGTTTGATATTTGTTGATTTGGATTGGTTTACATTTTAGTTGGATGTGATTTCTCATCCCAGTACACTTATAATAAATAAAACAAAATTATTTGATTTTGGAGGTTCCTATGAGTTTACATATCGGTGCAAAAGAAAGTCAGATTGCAAAGAGCATCCTCTTACCAGGCGACCCCTTACGGGCAAAACACATTGCAGAACAACTTTTGGAGGGTGCGGAGCGTTTTAACGAAGTGCGGGGGATGTATGGNTATACAGGAAGCTACAAGGACAAACGTGTTTCAGTAATGGGTACCGGTATGGGAATGCCGTCCCACTCCATTTATGTTCATGAATTAATCGTTGATTATAAGGTCGAAAACCTTGTGCGGGTTGGGACCTGCGGTTCGATTCAAAAGGATTTGAAAATTGGGGATATTGTCCTGGCGATGACGGCATCTACTGATTCCCAGATGAACCGAATGGTATTCGGAGGGATTGACTATGCCCCCAGTGCTGATTTCGATCTGTTGTTCTCAGCATGGCAAAGGGCGCAGGAGCGAGGGATGGATGTGGATGTGGGCGGCATATTCAGTTCAGATGCTTTCTATAACGACGATAATCCTGATTGGTGGGTGATCCTGGAAAAATTTGGGATTCTGGTGGTTGAGATGGAGACCAATGCCCTTTACAGCCTGGCAGCCCGGCATAATGCCAGGGCACTCTCAATCTTGACGGTGAGTGACAATATTCAGACTGGTGAACAGGCATCTCATAAGCAGCGCGAACAGGGATTTTTGGCAATGGCAGAACTGGCTTTGGATATTGTGCCTTAGTTTGTTGCCGGATTTCTACCCCTTGTACAGTAATGATAAGTTGTTAATGTAGTATTTACGTGGATTGTAAAAGAGTTTATTTATAAAACATCGAGAAATTTATATTCAATCGATCTCTCTTTTCCATTGCAGGTTGAGGTATCAGGTTTTGGTTATTCTCAATAGTGCTGTCCGAAAGCACATTTATGGGGTAGAATAACGAAGATTAGAAAAGGAGTTCATTTGGTTGCCGTAAGTTTCATTGCTAGTCGTGTCGGGGAAATGACCTAAAAAAAAGTGAAACCTGGTTTTTCTTGACTCTTGTTTTTGATTTTGTTATAATGATAACTTGCGCATTGCGCGAAGTAATGCATTTAAGAAGAAGACAAATTTTTTGTTAAATCCCGGCAAATTTAGTTTCCCAGGAGTGTTTAATGGCAGATTTATTGCCCATCAAATCATACAGGCGTATTCCGGTTGGATTGGATCTACCCAAGTTAATACAAGTACAAATCGATTCCTTTGAGCGACTTAAGCGAGAAGGATTTTATAGTTTATTTTCAGAGGTTTCCCCTATTGAGTCTTATAACAAGGGAATGCAGCTATATTTCCCGACAGGGGATGAATTTTCAAAGGAATGGGGTTTAAAGTTCTGGTATGAAGAACCCAAGAACACCATTGAGGAATGTCTTGAGCGAGACCTGACTTATGCGTCTCCGCTGTATGTAACTGTCCTATTAAAAGGAAAAGAGATCCCAGAGCCGATCAAGCAGGATTTGTTCATGGGTGATTTTCCTGAGATGACTCCCAAAGGCACCTTCATAATTAACGGTACTGAACGAGTGGTGGTCAATCAGTTGATTCGTTCGCCAGGTGTGTATTTTGAGCGAGAGCTTGACCGTGCAACCGGACGCTATCTTTCCACGGCGAAAATGATCCCTGACCGGGGCGCCTGGATGGAATTGGAAACCCGTAAGCACGATTACATTATCATCAAATTCAACCGACGCCGCACCACACCGATCACGGTGTTTTTGCGCGCGCTGGCTGAGGTGGATGATGGCATGCCGGAAGAGACAAGCCCAATTAAGACCGGTTCTGATGAAGAATTGATTGAGTTGTTCAAAGATGTGGATAATAACCCTGATCGGTTGTTTATTCCTTCATCTATTAACCAGGAACCGGATTGGGATCTTTCTGACGGCAAGACCATTGCCCAGGCAGCATTAATTGAGTTTTTCAAACGATTGCGACCCGGTGATCCGCCAACCCTTGAAAACGCTAAGGAATTTCTTGAGGAGCAGCTTTTCGATTATCGACGTTACGACCTTGAAAGGGTCGGACGTTATAAATTGAACCAGAAGTTAGACCAGGAAATCCCGATCAACCACCGGACGATTACAAAATCAGACATTGTGTTGATCGTCAAACGTATGATCCAAATCAACAACGCTGTCGAGCGCGGCGATGATATTGACCATTTGGGCAACCGCCGGGTCAAGACTGTGGGTGAGTTGATCACCAACAAGCTGCGGGTTGGCTTGCGACGGATGGAACGGGTTATCCGTGAGCGTATGTCCATTCGCGACCAGGATCAGGTATCGCCAACAAGTTTGGTGAACATTCGACCTGTTGTTGCTTCATTACGGGAATTCTTTGGTTCCAGCCAACTCTCCCAATTCATGGAAGAAACGAACCCGCTGTCTGAGCTGCGTCATAAACGGACCCTTTCAGCTTTGGGGCCGGGCGGACTCCGCCGTGAGCGCGCTGGCTTTGATGTCCGTGATGTTCACCACACTCACTATGGGCGTATCTGCCCCATTGAGACGCCTGAAGGCCCAAACATTGGTTTGATTGGTCGTATGGCTACTTACGCCACGGTCAACGAATATGGTTTTATTGAGACGCCTTATCGCAAAGTGGTTAAATCGTTGAAGCCTTCTGATGAGCTTGTCGGTCGTGAATTGCGGGAGGATATTAAAGATCCTGAGACCGATGAAGTTATCGCGGAAAAGGGCGAACGGATCACTGAAGACCTTGCTGAGAAATTGTCAAAGCTCAATCGTGAGCGAATTTTGGTGAAACCCTTTGTCACAAATGATTATCAATACCTATCCGCAGATCGTGAAGATAAGTTTGTTATCGCACAGGCGAATGCTCCTCTTAATGACTACAATGAATTTACCCGCAGGGTTTCCTGCCGCTATCATGCCGGCTTCAAAATCAGCAATCCAGAGGAAATTGATTACATGGATGTTGCACCTCAACAAATCGTGGGTGTCAGCGCAGCCTTAATCCCCTTCCTTGAGCACGACGATGCCAACCGGGCCTTGATGGGCTCGAACATGATGGCACAGGCAGTGCCCCTGGTTCGTCCGGAAATCCCCCTTGTATCCACAGGGATGGAAGCATACTCAGCAGTTGACTCCGGTCAGCTCGTAGTTGCAGGAGAGGATGGCGAAGTAATTTCTGTAACGGGACGGATGATTAAAGTCCGCGAGAGTGACGGTAATATCCGAACCTATAATTTGCAAAAATATCGCCGATCCAACCAATCAACCTGTATTGATCAGCGACCTGCTGTGATCAAGGGTCAGCGGATCAAGAAGGGACAAATTATCGGTGATTCATCCTCCTCAGTTAACGGCAATTTAGCCCTTGGACAGAATGTTTTAATTGCTTTTGTTTCATGGGAGGGCGGCAACTTTGAGGACGCAATCCTGCTCTCCGAGAGATTGGTTCAGGATGATCGTTATACCTCTGTTCATATTGAAAAACATGAGGTGGAAGCGCGAGATACAAAATTAGGTCCTGAGGAAATTACCCGGGACATCCCCAATGTTGGAGAAGATACCATTCGCAACCTTGATGAGCACGGCATCATTCGAATTGGTGCTGAGGTTGGCCCGAATGATATATTGGTCGGGAAGATCACGCCTAAGGGTGAGAAAGAATTGACCCCCGAAGAGCGGCTGCTCCGTGCGATCTTTGGCGAAAAATCCAGGGATGTTAAGGACACCTCTCTCAAGATGCCCCATGGTGAAAAGGGTATTGTTGTGGACGTTAAAGTCTTCACCCGAGAGGAGAATTCAGATCTCAAGGCGGGTGTGGATACAATGGTTCGTGTCTCTGTTGCTCAACGCCGCAAAGTCACAGAAGGTGACAAAATGGCTGGACGGCATGGGAACAAAGGCGTTATTTCAATGGTTGTCCCGGTTGAAGATATGCCTTTCCTTGAAAACGGACGCCCTATTGATTTGATCCTTAATCCCTTGAGTGTGCCTGGCCGTATGAATCTGGGCCAGCTGCTGGAGGTCCACCTTGGTTGGGCTGCAGAGCGACTTGGTTTCAGAGCCCTGACCCCGGTTTTTGATGGCGCGACGGAATATGAAATCGAAGCAGAACTTGGACGTGCCTGGATGATTGACAAAGCCTGGGATGTCGCCGCAGAGAAAGCCTGGGAGTGGCTGAATGAAGAAGAGTACGACCCTGAAGCCATCATGGATGATGATGAAGTACGGCTGCTCTATCTTGAGGAGTGGTTAGGTGATCGGGGATATGACATTTATGAGCTCAGCTCAGACCGTGAGTATGCCCGAAGAATGACCATGAAGGAGTGGCTGCGGGATGAAGGATATGACCCGGATCAAATCACATTCTTTGAAACGGACGAGGTTTCCCTCTTAGAACGTGATGATCAGGACGCAGCTGCCATCGACGCCAGCCTAAAGTTATGGATGAAGTACCATGGTTACGACGTTGAAAAAAATCTGAAAGACGCAGACCTCCAGGCGAAAGCCCGTGAGGTCATGAAAGAAGTGGATCGTCCGATGCCGACCCTTGGTAAGCAAAAACTGCGTGACGGTAAAACGGGTGAATATTATGATCACCCTGTCACGGTAGGAATAATGACAGTACTCAAACTTCACCACCTTGTTGAAGACAAAGTCCATGCCCGGTCAACAGGACCTTACAGCCTGGTGACCCAGCAGCCTTTGGGTGGTAAAGCCCAGTTTGGTGGACAGCGTTTTGGTGAGATGGAGGTTTGGGCGCTGGAAGCATATGGTGCAGCCTATACACTGCAAGAAATGCTGACGGTAAAATCCGATGATGTCACCGGTCGTGTGAGCACATACGAGTCAATTGTTAAAGGTGAACCTATTGAAGATCCAGGTATTCCAGCGGCGTTCAAAGTGCTGGTTAAAGAAATGCAAAGCCTGGGCTTAGCCATTGAAGCAGTTTTAGAAAATGGCGAAATTGTCACCTTTGGTAAGGACGAGGATAAAGCCCGCGTGCCGAATACGCCAACAGGTTTGATCAGCATTGGCAGGGATTATTAAGAAACCCCCATTTCGGATCAGGAAATTTCAAGCAAACTTGCTTGACGCACCCGAACCCGCATGGTAGAATCATCCCTCGTCACCTTCATACTGGCCCTATAACACCGGCCAGCCCTTGGAGGAAAAATTTGATAGCAGTGAGGCCATCTTGAAAGATGATGATGGCCTCCCTTATTGGAAGAAGATATTATTAGTTTTAGATTTGGAGGCAAATGTGCCAACCATTAATCAATTGATACGCAAAGGCCGAAAATCAAAACGCAAGAAGAGCAAGGCGCCTGCGCTGCAGTATACGTATAATTCACAAAAACAAAAACGTATTCGTCAGCCTAAGGGTGCACCGCAGAAGCGTGGTGTTTGCACGGTCGTGCGTACAATGACCCCTAAGAAACCGAACTCCGCTTTGCGGAAGATTGCCCGTGTGCGGCTGACAAACCATATGGAAGTCACGGCATACATCCCTGGCGAAGGTCACCAATTACAGGAGCACTCTGTTGTGCTCGTACGTGGTGGTCGTGTCAAGGACCTGCCTGGCGTCCGATATCATGTTGTCCGAGGCACATTGGATTCCACTGGCGTTGAGGACCGTTCACGCGGCCGCTCAAAGTACGGCGCGAAGAAGCCTAAATAGCCAGCCAGGTAACCAATCTTAGTTAGGGCGAAGCATTTAATTCGGTCTCATAGGGGATTGTATAAATGCTTTGCCCTATTTTAATTTTTGTATTTTGTAAGGAGTAAGAATGGCGCGTAGATATACACCAGAAAAACGAGAAGTCACACCTGATGTTCGCTACAAAAATGTGGACATCCAGATGATGATCAATCGAATCATGATTAAAGGGAAGAAAAGCACAGCGACCCGGCTGATGTATGACGCCCTTGATTTGATTGAAGAACGCACTGGTAAAGAACCGGTTGAGACCTTTGAAGCTGCGTTGAAAAACGTTTCACCGATGATGGAAGTACGCCCACGACGTGTGGGTGGTGCGACCTACCAGGTCCCTATGGAAGTGGATCCAAGCCGCCGCAAGACTTTGGCGATGCGATGGATTATCACAGCTTCCCGGGCACGACCTGGCAAATCCTTTGCGGAAAAATTGGCGAATGAACTATTGGATGCTTCCCAGAATTCTGGCGCGGCATTTCGTCGCCGTGAAGAAGCACACCGAATGGCTGAAGCCAATCGGGCTTTCTCCCATTTCCGTTTGTAGGATTTAATTTTTGATTGAACCTGACTGGATGATTTGTTATGCCTGAAGAACAAGAATATCCGCTAGAGCGATACCGCAACATTGGTATTATCGCGCATATTGATGCCGGTAAAACTACCACGACTGAGCGGATTCTGTTCTATACCGGTAAAACCTATCGGTTGGGTTCTGTTGATGAGGGGACAACTGTCACAGATTGGATGGAACAGGAACGAGAGCGGGGTATTACCATTGTTTCAGCAGCTGTGACAACCTTTTGGAAAGATCATAAGATTAACTTGATCGATACACCCGGCCATATTGATTTCACCGCTGAAGTGCAGCGTTCCTTACGGGTGCTGGACGGCGGTGTTGTCGTGTTTGATTCTGTGCAGGGTGTTGAGCCGCAGAGTGAAACAGTTTGGCGTCAGGCTGACCGCTACGCGGTTCCTCGAATTTGTTTTGCAAACAAGATGGATCGTGTTGGTGCTTCTTATGAGCGAACCATTGCCTCTATCGAAGAGCGCCTGGGGGCTCGTCCATTAGCCATGCAGCTGCCCATTGGAAAAGAAGATGCCTTCAGCGGTGTGATTGATTTACTGACCAAACAAGCAGTTTTTTATGACGATGAACTCGGCAGTAAACCAAGGTACGAGGAAATACCTGAGGATTTGGTTGAGATTGTTGAAGAACGACGGGCTGAATTGATAGAGCGGATCGCCGAGCTGGATGACGATCTAACCCTAAAATATCTTGAAGGTAAAACACTCACATTGGATGAAATAAAAGCCGCGCTTCGCAAAGGTGTTTTGGATAACAACGTGACGCCGGTCTACTGCGGTTCATCCTTGAAGAACAAGGGTGTTCAACCTTTGCTGGATGCTGTCGTTGATTATTTACCGTCTCCCCTTGACGTGCCAGCGGTTGTTGGTGTTCGGCCTTCAACAGAAGAGCAGCTCATTCGGCCGCCCGAAAATGATGCCCCGATGTCCGCGTTGGTATTCAAAATTGTGACCGATGCTTACGTCGGACGGTTGGCATATATCCGGGTGTACTCTGGAAAGATCAAAAAGGGGTCAACTTATTACAACACAACGCAAGACACCAAGGAGCGGGTCGGTCGTTTGTTAAGAATGTACGCCGATCACCGCGAAGATGTTGATGAGTTAAGAGCCGGGGATATTGGCGCGATTTTAGGCTTGAAGGAAAGTTATACTGGGGATACCCTGAGTGACCCTTCAAACCACATTGTTCTTGAAACAATCAGTTTCCCCGAGCCGGTGATATCGGTTGCCATTGAACCAAAAACCCTGGCCGATCAGGATAAAATGGGTATCGCTTTGCAGAAACTGGCTGAAGAAGATCCCACCTTTAAAGTGCGTCAGGATGAGGACACCGGTCAGACGATTATTTCCGGGATGGGAGAACTCCATCTGGATATTCTTGTGGACCGGATGCTGCGAGAGTTTAAAGTTCGGGCAAATGTTGGCAACCCGCGGGTGGCATATCATGAGACCATCACCCGCACTGTTCCGGAAGCCGAATATAAATTTGTAAAGCAGACGGGCGGACATGGGCAGTATGGACACGTTGTTTTGCGGATTGAGCCGCTTGAGAGTGGTTCGGGCTTTGTTTTCGACGAAGAAATACGCGGCGGCGCAGTTCCCCAGGAATTCATACCAGCTGTGGAAAAAGGTTTGAAGGAAGCTGTTGAAAGTGGCGTATTATCTGGCTATCCGATGACGGACTTGAAGGTCACTTTGATTGATGGGTCATCCCATGAGGTCGATTCTAGTGATATGGCTTTTCGTATGGCGGCCATCTTTGCATTTCGTGAAGGGGCGCCGAGAGGGAAGCCTGTATTACTCGAACCGATTATGAAGGTTGAGATTGTTGTACCCGAGGAACATACAGGTGAGATTCTGGGTCAGATCAATTCAAGGCGCGGGAACGTGCTGGGAATGGATCTGCGGCCTGGAAATGCCCAGGCTGTTCACGCGGAAGTACCTCTGGCAGAAATGTTTGGATATGCAACGGAGCTGCGCTCTGCAACAAAGTTTTTACCATGGAATTCAAGCATTATGCGCCGGTTTCAGAGGCTGTTACGAAGAAGCTAACAGGATATTAGACAATTATTTGATATTTTATTAAATTGAGGAGTAATTTTAGAAATGGCAAAAGAAAAATTTGATCGATCAAAACCGCACCTCAACGTGGGAACAATGGGTCACATTGACCATGGGAAAACCACGCTGACAGCGGCGATCACAAAAGTGCAGGGATTGAAGAAACTCGCAGATTATCGAGATTTCTATTCGATTGATAATGCGCCGGAAGAAAAAGAGCGCGGCATCACCATCAATATTTCGCATGTTGAATACCAGACGGAAAAGCGCCATTATGCGCATATTGATATGCCCGGACACCGTGACTACATCAAGAACATGATCACAGGCGCAGCCCAGGTTGATGGTGCGATCCTGGTGGTGGCAGCCCCCGACGGAGCGATGCCCCAGACCAAAGAGCACGTGCTGTTGGCTCGCCAGGTGGAAGTACCCAGCATTGTGGTATTCCTGAATAAGATTGACATGATGGACGATCCGGAATTATTGGAACTGGTTGAACTGGAGCTGCGAGAAATGCTGACCGGCTACGGTTTCCCCGGGGACGACATCCCGATCATTCATGGAAGTGCCCTGAAAGCGCTGGAATCAGAATCAACGGACCCGAATGCACCGGAATATGAATGTATCAATGAGCTGATGGAAGCAGTTGACAACTATATTCCTGAACCAGAACGTGAAATTGATAAACCCTTCATGATGCCGGTTGAGGATGTGTTCTCGATCAAAGGCCGCGGCACGGTTGTAACCGGTCGTATTGACCGGGGCACGATCCATACCGGGGACCCTGTAGAGATCGTGGGTTTGCAAGAGAAAAGCATGAACTCAGTGGTAACAGGTGTAGAGATGTTCCACAAACTCCTGGACGAAGGTATGGCGGGTGACAACGTTGGTTTGCTGCTGCGCGGTATCGGTCGGGACGAGGTGGAGCGTGGGATGGTTGTCTCCAAACCCGGCAGCATCACCCCCCACACCAAGTTTGAGGGTGAGGTCTATGTGCTGACCCGAGACGAGGGTGGGCGACACAGTGCGTTTTTCAGCGGCTATCGCCCGCAGTTCTTCATCCGAACGATGGATGTGACCGGTACAGTGACCTTGCCGGAAGGCGTTGAGATGGTTTTGCCCGGCGACCGTGTAACCATTGAAGTTGAACTGATCGTACCGGTAGCTTTAGAAAACGGTTCACAGTTTGCTATTCGAGAAGGCGGTCTCACGGTAGGTGCTGGCGTTATCTCGAAAATTATTGAGTAAGGTTTATTAGGAAAATATTATGGCTAAACAAAAGATTCGAATACGTCTGAAGGCTTATGATCACCGAGTCATCGATCAGTCCGCAAAAAGGATTGTTGAAACAGCTGAGCGAAGCGGTGCAAAGGTTGCAGGTCCAGTACCGCTGCCGACAAAAATTGAACGATTTACTGTCATTCGCTCACCCTTTATTGATAAGGACTCGCAGGAGCATTTTGAAATCCGAACCCATAACCGTTTGATTGATGTTATGGATCCGGACTCAAAGACAATTGATATGTTGATGCGCCTGAACCTACCTGCAGGCGTCGATATCGAAATTAAGATTTAGCATTTGTTGTGAATGGTCCCCTGCAGGAGAAATCACCTCCGGGATATTGAGTTTGGATTTTTTATCCCAAGGAAGGGGTTCTCCTGCGGGGAATCAATAAAAATTGATACTTGGCAAACTTGCCAGTAGATGGTAAAATAGGCAGGTTTGGGCTTAAAGCCCGACTTTTAAGGTGGCATAAGAACACTTCTTTCCGTAGTCCCAAAAAAATTACGGAGGGTCGCGGAGGAAGGGTTGACTGTGCTGCGGTCGGAGATGATGCAGCCGTGCCCAGGCTGACAGTCTCGTCAATAATATTTTGTAACAGGAGAATATCGAATATGTTTAAAGGGCTAATTGGACGAAAAGTTGGTATGACCCAGATTTTCGATGAGAATGGGGCTGCGTTCCCCGTGACAGTCATTGAAGCTGGGCCTTGTTATGTAACCCAAGTCAAGACTGCAGAGAAAGATGGTTATTCTTCAGTCCAGATTGGGTTTGAAGAGGTGAACCCTAAAAGATTAACGGGGGGGCAGCTGGGACACCTTGAACGCAATAATTTGCCACCATTAAAAGTACTACGAGAATTTAAGACGAAGTCGCCGGACGTCGCTGAAGGCGATCAGCTCAAAGCTGATGTATTTGAGAAGGATGAACGGGTAGACATTATCGGAACCAGCAAGGGACGCGGTTTTGCCGGTGTGGTGAAACGCTACGGCTTTGCTGGCGGACCGAAGACGCACGGTCAGTCAGACCGATGGCGAGCTCCTGGTTCCCTGGGCTCCGGCACGACCCCGGGTCGTGTTTGGAAAGGGAAGAAGGGCCCCGGCAGAATGGGCAACGAGATCGTGACGTCTTCAAATGTTCGTGTAGTATTGGTAGACCCGGAACGTAATTTAATTGCAGTTGATGGCTCTGTGCCTGGCCCCAAGGGCGGCATGGTAGTAATCAAGCCTGCCCGGAAACAATAGGACGCCCAATTTTTGGGTGATAGCCAGTTATGGGAGTTGAGTAATCATGGAAGTCGATGTCTTCAACATGAAGGGTAAAAAAGTCAGCACGGTAGATCTTTCTGCTGAGATTTTTGAAGCCCCAATTAAAGTTGATTTGATGCATCAGGCATTTGTAAGACAAATGGCAAACAGCCGCTTGGGAACGCATTCGACCAAAGGTCGAAGTGAAGTTTCTGGGGGCGGTCGGAAACCCTGGCGCCAAAAAGGTACAGGTCGAGCCAGACAGGGCTCTATCCGAGCCGCACAATGGGTTGGCGGCGGTAAAATTTTTACCCCCAAACCACGCTCTTACGAGAAGGTGATGCCAAAAAAGATGCGCAGGGCTGCATTGCGATCTGCATTGTCAGTGAAAGCCTCAGAGGGTGAGATCATCCTGATGGATGAAATCAAGCTTGATGAAGTAAAGACACGTATTATGGCAGAAGTGTTGGAAGCCGTTGCAGGGGATACCAGTATTTTGTTGGTGATCCCTGAAAACAGTCCTGACTATGTTAGCGTGAAGATGGCTTGTGCAAATCTTGCCAATGTCAAGACTTTGTTAGCCAGTTATTTGAACATTCGCGATCTGTTGGGCTATGAGAATATTGTCATGCCTGTAGCAGCACTGGATGTTATCGAAAGTTATCTCGGATAGGTAGGAATGAATCATGAAAAAAACAGTATTTGACATCATCCGCCGACCGATCATCACTGAAAAATCGAATTATCTGTCTTCATATTTGAATCAATATGTTTTCGAGGTTGATTATGATGCAACCAAGACGACCATCAAAGATGCAATTGAGACGATTTTCGATGTCAAAGTACAACGAGTAAATGTTATGATCGTGCCCGCTAAGCAGTCACGAAGTATGCGAAACCGCCGAATGCGGACTCGCGCCAGCGCTTATAAAAAGGCGATTGTGACCCTTGCTGAAGGCGAGCGCATCCCGATTTTTGAAGGGGTGGAGTAATGGCAGTAAAAGTATATAAACCAAAAACACCCGGTACTCGACATAAGACAAGCTATACTTTTGAAGAGATTACCAAGACAAAACCGGAACGTTCATTAATTGTCCCGCGCAAGAAGCACTCAGGCAGGAATATGTACGGTCGTATTACAGTCCGCCATCGTGGTGGTGCTCACAAGCGTCACATTCGGTTGGTAGATTTTAAACGGGATAAATTTGAAGTTCCTGCAACCGTTGCAGCGATTGAATACGATCCAAACCGGACAGCCCGCTTGGCTTTACTTAATTATGCTGACGGTGAAAAACGTTATATTGTCGCCCCGGTAGGCTTGATGGTTGGTGACGAGATTTTGTCCGCAGATGTAGCGGATATCCGTCCCGGAAACAGCATGCCGCTGGCGAATATCCCGGTAGGGACAACGATTCACAACGTTGAGCTGCAGCCTGGTAAAGGCGGTCAAATGGTCCGCTCTGCAGGCACCTCAGCGCAGCTGCTTGCAAAAGAAGGTAAGTACGCACAGGTGCGTCTACCATCTGGTGAAGTTCGCCTGGTGCTGCAATCTTGTCGTGCATCGATTGGACAGGTTGGAAATGTTGATCATGCCAATATCAAGCTGGGTAAAGCCGGACGAAAACGACACAAAGGTTGGCGTCCAGCAGTACGTGGTTCTGCAATGACCCCTCGAGACCACCCGCATGGTGGTGGTGAAGGGCGATCACCGATTGGTATGCCTGGTCCAAAGAGCCCGTGGGGTAAACCCACATTGGGTAAAAAGACACGGCATAACAAACGAACTGATAAATATATTGTCCGCCATCGCTCTAAAGCGAAGCGGCGCCGTAAGTAATCGATTAGTGTAGCGAGAAAGAGGACGAGATTATGTCGCGATCGCTGAAGAAGGGGCCTTATATTGCCCCGAAGTTATTGAAGAAAATTGAAGAAATGAACGACAAAGGTGAAAAACGAGTGATTCGCACCTGGAGTCGAGCAAGCACGATATTTCCCCAGATGGTAGGGCATACCATCGCCGTTCATGATGGACGCCGTCATGTACCGATCTATATCACAGAAAACATGGTCGGTCATCGCCTCGGTGAATTTGCCCCAACGCGGTTCTTCCGCGGCCACGTCATCGCTGGCAGAGCTGAAAAGCGTGCCAAGGAACGAAAATAAGAAGGGTGATTAATTATGGCTACTGATATTCGAGCGAAATTGAGCAATCTCAATACATCAGCCCAGAAAGCCCGTCTTGTGGTTGACCTTGTTCGCGGCAAACCTGTGGAAGAAGCGCTGAACATCTTGAAATTCACACCAAACAAAGCTGCGAAGCCTGTTCAGAAATTGATCCAATCAGCTATTGCAAATGGTGAAGAAAACTATGGTGTATCCCGCGATGATCTTTATGTTTACAAGATTTTTGCAGATGAAGCACCCACCAGAAAATGGCGGCGATTTGGTGCTCGTGGCAGATTCAAGCCGATATTGCGGCGGCGATCACATGTCACGGTTGTTCTGAGAGAGATGGAGTAAAAGCATGCTTTATACGATAAATGGAAAGAACCAGGAGTAATTATGGGTCGTAAAGTACATCCGACTGGATTTCGACTGAAAATAAATAAACCTTGGAAGGCGCGTTGGTTTGCTGAAGGTATTGATTACCAGGATCAACTGCACCAGGATCTTGACATCAGAAAAATGATACGGGAGAAAAATGACCGTGCAGGCGTTTCCGATATTGAGATTGAACGCTTCCCTGGCAAGGTGAAGATTTATGTTCACACAGCAAAACCCGGCATTCTGATCGGTCGCGGTGGTGAAAATGTGAAAGACCTGCGCAGCGATTTGGAAGCACTGACGGGTGAGAAGATTGATCTTGAAGTAAAAGAGATTAAAACACCTGATTTGGATGCGTACCTGGTAGCTGAAAATATTGCAAGCCAGCTGGTTCGACGGATCAGTTACCGACGGGCAATGCAGCGTGCAATTCAACAGGGCATGCGCCAGGGCGCTGAAGGAGTCAAAGTAATGGTTTCCGGTCGTTTGGGCGGCGCCGAAATGTCCCGCAGCGTTTGGCTTCGTGAAGGCCGTGTACCGTTGCAGACTCTGCGTGCCGATATTGATTATGCCCAAACAGAAGCACTTACAACCTACGGTCAAATTGGCGTGAAGGTTTGGATTTATAAAGGTGAAATTATGCCTCAGGTGGAAGAGGAAACACAATCCACTGAAGGTGTTTACGTTAGTGAGTAATAATAACGCCGGCGAACCCGTCCGGCGCTAAGTGAGGAAGTCATTATGTTAATGCCAAAACGAGTAAAGTATCGCAAACAAATGCGAGGGCGCATGAGGGGCAAGGCTTATCGCGGCTCTGATGTTTCCTTTGGCGAATTTGGTTTACAGGCTTTAGAGCCAGGATGGGTCAGCGCCCGGCAAATTGAGGCTGCCCGTCGTGCCATTGTTCACCAAATGAAGCGGCGTGGTAAGGTTTGGATTCGGATTTTCCCGGATAAACCATATACCAAGCGTGCAGCCGAGACCCGAATGGGTAAAGGTAAAGGCCCTGTGGAATATTGGGTCGCAGTTGTCAAGCCCGGTCGTATTTTGTTTGAGGTGGGCGGCACGGATCCGGAGACAGCCCGAGAGGCCCTCCAACGTGCAAGATTTAAATTATCAGTGAAGACAAAGATCGTCTCACGTGATGTAGCAGGAGAAGCGTAACGATGAAGGCAGCAGAAATTCGAAAATTAAGTGATGCTGAATTAAAAGAACAGCTTATGGATGCTCGTCACGAGTTGCTGAACCTCAGGTTTCAAACGATCACCGGACAGTTGACAGATACAACTCGTATCAGGATTGTACGCCGGGATATTGCTCGAATGGAAACTATTCTGAGAGAAAGACAATTGGCAGAGACGGCTGAGGAGAGTGAAGCATGAATAATCGACGTCGATTGGTTGGAACTGTCATAAGTGACAAGATGGCGAAGACCGTTGTGGTTGAGGTTGAAAGAGTTTTTCGACATCCTCTTTACCGCAAGGTTGTTCGTACAGCGAAAACCTTTAAAGCTCACGATGAACTTGGTGCCAGCCCTGGTGACAAGGTGAGAATTGTTGAGAGCAAACCGATTTCGCGAACAAAGTTCTGGGTTGTAGAAGAAATTCTACGTGTTGAAGAACGGTCTGAAGATGATACCGTTGAGGAATTAGGAGTTTAGACCATGATTCAACAAGAAACTTTGATGAAGGTTGCCGACAACACTGGCGCAAAGACAATGATGGTAATTCATATTACCGGAAGTTCTCGCCAACGTTATGGCTATGTCGGGGACGTTGTTGTTGGAACAGTCAAGTCTGCAACACCCCAAGCTACTGTGAAAAAGAGCGAGATTGTGAAAGCTGTTGTTGTGCGAGCTGCGAAAGAATGGCGTCGAGAAGATGGCTCCTGCATTCGTTTTGATGACAATGCTGTAGTTATCCTGGATAACGATGGGGTCAACCCCCGTGGGTCACGTATCTTTGGACCTGTTGCCCGCGAGCTTCGCGATAAGGGCTTCACAAAGATTGTTTCACTGGCGCAAGAAGTACTTTAGCCGGTTGATAGGAGTAGAGTGATGAAACATAAGATACGAAAAGGCGACCGAGTAATTGTTATTAGTGGAAATGATAAAGGCACTGTGGGTGAGGTTATCAGGGTTATCCCCGACGAAAACCGCGTGGTGGTCCAGGGTGTGAATCTAAGGATTAAACACCAGGCACAGACACAGTCGCGCGGCAAGACCATCCCGGCAGGCAAGATCGAATTTGAGGCACCTATTGACATCTCAAATGTGATGCTTGTTGACCCGAAGGATGGTAAGCCAACCCGTGTTCGGATCGAACGAGAAGATGGCGAACCCGTCCGAATCACGAAAAACAGCGGTACTAAGCTGGATTAATGGTTGCCATTTGGAGTAATAGATGAACAGATTAAAAGAAATTTATAGGGAAGAAATCGCACCTGAACTTTTTGAGGAATTGAACCTCGAAAATGTGATGCAGATCCCCAAGATTGAGAAGATTGTGTTAAACATTGGGGTTGGTGAAGCGCTGGATAACCCAAAGGCTCTCGATGCAGCAGTTCGGGATCTGACCACAATTACTGGTCAGCGTCCGGTTGTTACAAAAGCCAAGAAATCAATTGCGAACTTCAAATTACGAGAAGGTCGTGTGATTGGCACCAAAGTAACATTGCGCGGTGATAGAATGTGGGCGTTTCTGGATCGCCTGGTTAATGTAGCACTGCCTCGTGTCCGCGACTTTCGCGGCATTTCCCCCGACTCATTTGATGGACGTGGGAATTATACTTTGGGGTTGAAAGAACAATTGATATTTCCTGAAATCGACTACGATGAAGTTGACAAAGTCCGAGGTATGGAAATTACGATTGTTACAACAGCAGATAATGATGATCAGGCTCGTGCGTTACTAACTAAAGTTGGAATGCCGTTTAAGAAAGGATAGTATGGCTAAAAAGTGTATGATATATCGCGAGAAGCGGCGTAAATATCCCAATCAGGTTGTTAACCGATGTCGACGCTGTGGGCGTCCCAGAGGTTACATTCGTAAGTTTGGCTTGTGCCGTATTTGTTTTCGGGAATTAGCCCTGCAAGGAAAAATTCCTGGTGTGACCAAATCGTCGTGGTAGATCGGCGGAGGTATTATCGATGAATGTTAATGACCCAATTGCTGATATGTTGACCCGTATTCGTAACGTTGCATTAAGCAACGGAACGCTGGTAAGCATGCCCAGTTCCAAAATTAAGGCAGAAATTGCTCGAATTCTTACGGAAGAGGGCTATGTTGAGAGTTATGATGTTGTTGATGGTGATCAACCATATCAGAAAGTATTGAGAATCCGTTTGAAGTACATCGGAGAAAGACGGCACCGCCGCCCATTAATTACCGGGCTGGAACGAGTGAGCCGACCTGGCTGCCGTGTGTATACTCAGAAAACGGACATCCCCTGGGTGCTTTCGGGCATTGGTGTGGCAATTTTGTCCACCCCCAAGGGTGTAATGACTGGCCAGCGCGCTCGGAAAATGGGCGTTGGTGGTGAAATTTTGTGTAAAGTATGGTAGCGCCTGGCGCTATAGGAGGAACGAGACGTGTCTCGAGTTGGACGTTTACCGATTGAAGTGCCAGCAGGTGTTGAAGTAAAAATCGACGGTTCCTACGTTAAAGTAAAGGGACCCAAAGGCGAAATGGAATTTACTTTTTCGCCTGAGATAACCATCAAGAAAGAAGATGGAACGATTGTTGTTGAACGCCCCACAGATCAGCCGACCCATCGTGCCTTACACGGCACAACCCGATCGGTGATCAATAATATGGTGGTAGGTGTCAGCAAAGGCTTTGAACGTGTGTTGGAAATTGAAGGCGTGGGTTACCGCGCCGAATTGAGTGGCAATAATCTGGTTATCAATGTCGGCTATTCACATCCAGTAGTTGTGGAACCCCCTGAGGGGATTAGCTTTGAAGCGGACATGAAAACACGCCAGATTAAAGTACTTGGATATGACAAACAGGCTGTCGGTCAGGTAGCAGCGGATATTCGCAAGATACGCCCACCTGAACCCTACAAAGGCAAAGGTATTCGCTATCAAGGTGAATATGTGCGCCGTAAACCGGGTAAAGCCGGCAAGACCGTAATTTAATTTTTGAAGGTGAAATAATATGGCAAAGAAATCACGGAATGAGGCTCGTTTACGCCGACATCGTCGTGTGAGAAAGAATATCTGGGGTACACCGGATCGGCCGCGATTAAATGTTTTTCGCAGCTCTTCTGAAATTTATGTCCAGCTCATCGACGATTTTCAAGGACATACCCTGGCCTCGGCATCAAGCATTGATGCCGAATTACGCCCTGATATGGAAGGGCTGTCAAATATGGAGCAGGCGAAAAAAGTTGGTCAGGCGATCGCTGAACGCGCAAAAGAAGCTGGAATTACCCAGGTTGTATTTGATCGTGGTGGATATAAATATTTCGGCCGTGTAAAAGCCATGGCTGAGGCTGCCCGTGAAGGCGGCTTGGATTTCTAGGAAAGAGGCAAATATGTCGGACTACCAAACTGAGAATCAATTTGATGAGCGCGTAATCGATATTGCGCGAGTTGCAAAAGTTGTGAAGGGTGGCCGCCGGTTTTCTTTCCGGGTGGTTATGGTGATCGGCGATAATGCTGGTCGCGTAGGCTTTGGCATGGGCAAAGCAAATTCAGTGCCTGATGCAATTCGAAAAGCGAGTGACAAAGCCCGCAAAAACATGCGAAAGATGAATCTTAGCGGCACATCGATCCCCCATGAGGTGATCGGTAAGCAAAGTGGTGCAAGGGTTTTGCTCCGTCCTGCAGCCGCCGGTACGGGAGTTATTGCTGGTGGTGGTGTGCGTGCGGTGCTTGAGGCTGTGGGTGTTCATGATATTTTGACCAAGTCACTGGGAAGCAGCAACATTCTGAATGTTGTTCGGGCTACCTTTAACGCCCTTGATCAATTGAAATCACCGGAAGAACAAGCAGCATATCGCGGTAAACCCGTTGATACCCTTAAACCTTATTGGGAGCGAGAGACAAATGGCTAAGAAAAAACAAAGACAATTAACAATTACACTTGTCAAAAGCCCCATCGGGTATTCAAAACGACAAAAAGCTACATTAAAAGCAATGGGCCTTAAAAAAGTTAATCAAACTGTGGTTCAGGTTGACAATCAAGCTGTACGCGGCATGATTGATAAAGTTTCCCACTTGATTAATGTTGAAGAGGCATAGGTGTTATTATGCAATTACATGATTTAAAACCAAACAAAGGTGCACATAAGGACCGAAACCGCGTTGGACGCGGGACAGCGGCTGGACAGGGTAAAACTGCCGGCCGTGGTATGAAAGGTCAGAACGCTCGCGCAGGCGGCGGCGTCCCTCTTTATCACCAGGGTGGCAACCTTCCTTTCTTCAGGAAACTGCCTTTTAAACGTGGTGAGGGGATGAATGTTATTAACCGTGTGCGCTATGCTGAAGTGAACCTTGATCAATTAGTAGAATTCAAGGCAGATGCTGAAATCACGCCCGATGTTTTATTGGAAGAGGGTTTAATTGATGACCTTTCTATGCCGGTAAAAATCCTCGGTCGTGGTGAGGTTTCTGTTGCTCTGACGGTTAAAACACACGCCATTTCAAAGGGCGCCCAGGAAAAGATTGAGGCGACAGGCGGCAGTGTTGAAATTATCCAAGAGTAAAGGTTGTATTTAAGGCAACAAAAGGAGTCCTGAAATATGAAACGGTCTGCTTGGCGCTACCTTTGGAAATCACATGATATTCGTCGCAAGTTATTGATCTCCCTTGCGCTGCTTGCCATTTATCGTTTTGCATCCAATGTCCCAGTACCTGGTATTGATCGGACACTGGTTGCTCAATTGACCCAGACGGGCGGTGCAGCAGGTGGGTTGATCAATTTGCTGGACATGCTCTCCGGCGGTGCAGTTTCGAATTTTTCGGTGTTGGCTATGGGTGTTTATCCCTACATTACCGCCCAGATTATCCTGCAATTGCTTATTCCCATCATCCCTGCATTAGAACGAAAAATGCAAGATGATCCCCGTGAAGGTCGCCGGTGGATGGAAAAGTGGACGATCATCTTAACGGTGCCAATGGCAGCATTATCTGCTATTGGTCAAATTAATATTTTCAATGCCATCCTTGGACAGTCAGTTGTAACGCAGTTTGGATTTTCTGGTGATGCGCTGATCCCGACATTAGCCACAGTGATATCGATGATGGCGGGTACAATGTTCGGCGTTTGGCTGGGTGAGTTAATCTCGGAATTTGGGATCCGACAGCAAGGGTTGTCCCTGATTATTTTTGCGGGTATTGTTTCTCAGATTCCGCAGAATATGTATCGATTGCTGAGTGACCCCAATTATTGGTGGCTAATATTTATTGTTTTGGCATTGCTGATAGTGACCATCTTTGCAGTGGTCTATGTCCAGCAAGGTCGCCGACATGTCCCGGTGATGTTTCCGGGACGGCGAGTCGGCAGCCGTATGTCGATGCCCGTCAAAAGCACACTGCCCTTGATGGTCAATATGGCTGGTATGATCCCGATCATTTTTGCTCAATCAATTATGACATTCCCAACGATCCTCGCCAGTTTCTTCAATAATGCTGAAGCAGATTGGCTCCGCAGCGCGGCTGAATGGATTCAGACTGTATTGAGTGGTGAAGGTGTGATCTACCCAATCCTTTTCTTCTTGATGGTTGTGTTGTTCACGTTCTTTTACACGGATATATTGTTTGCACAACAAAATTATGGTGAAAACTTAAAGAAACAAGGTGCCCAGATCCCGGGTGTTGCCCGGGGTGCCCCGACCCAACGTTACCTCACAAAGGTCCAACGAAGGATTACTTTGCCCGGCGCATTATTCCTGGGTTTGGTTGCAGCAATGCCTTACATACTGGGATTGTTCTTGCCAGAGGGGCTGCAGCAAACAAATATCTTCCTTGTTTCATCATCCGGTCTGTTAATTGTTGTTGGTGTAGTACGTGATACCTTCCAGATCATTGAAACTGATTTGAAGATGCACGGTTACGACGACCGATTGATAAGCTGAAATAGGAGAAACCCAATGGCACCAATGTATATTGTTATGTTAGGACCGCCAGGTGCTGGGAAAGGCACCCAGGCGAAAAGATTAGCCCAGGAATTGGATTTAGTTCATGTTTCTACGGGGGATCTCTTTCGGGAGAATCTGAAAAATGAAACAGAATTGGGTAAGCTGGCACAGCAGTATATGGATAAGGGTGAATTGGTCCCCGATGATGTAACCATTCGAATGGTTGAAGAACGGCTTTCCCGTCCGGATTGTGAAGATGGCGCTGTTCTAGACGGTTTCCCACGCACTACGGATCAGGCACAAGCATTGGATGATTTACTTGAGAAATTCGACGGTGGTGTGGATCTGGTGCCCTATATCAAAGTTCCAGATGAAGTCCTGGTGGAACGTTTGAGCGGACGCTGGATGAGCCCTTCGGGTCGGGTTTATCATGCAAAATATAATCCACCTAAAGTCAAGTGGATTGATGATATTGACGGATCACAGTTATATCAACGTGAGGATGATAAACCAGAGACAGTTCGCCATCGAATAGAAGTTTATAACGAACAAACAGCGCCATTAATCGCTTATTATCGAGAAAAAGATCTCCTTGTAGAGATCGATGGAACACAATCAATCGATAATGTTTTTGCGGATATTATGGCGGCAGTAAAAGCGGAGTAGTATCAATGTCCTGGGAAAGGTCGATTAATATCAAGTCAGCGTTTGAGCTTGAGATCATGCGTGAAGCCGGGCGGATCAATGCAGAAGCATTGTATACAGCGGTAGAAATGGTCAAACCCGGTGTGACAACGGCTGAATTGAACCAGGCCTTTGAGAAGGTGCAGAAAAAATATGATGTTTTTTCTCCCTTCAAGAATTATCCAGGACCTTATCCCTATCCCGCGAGCATTTGTGCCAGTGTGAATGATGAGCTGGTGCATGGAATCCCCGGCAAGAGAGTTCTCAAAACGGGCGACATTATCAGCATGGATGCTGGTACTGTTTACCAGGGGTTTGTTGGTGACATGGCCGTGACTGTGGCGGTCGGTGATGTTGATGAAGAGACACAAAGATTGCTTGATGTCACAAAAAAGGCCCTGGACATTGCCATCTCCAAAATGTTGCCAGGAAACACTGTCGGTGATATCGGTTACGCAGTTGAAACCTTTGTGGAGGAACAGGGTTATTACATCACCCGTACCTACACCGGCCATGGCGTGGGTCGAAAAATGCACGAGGGACCCCAGGTGCCCAATTATGGGAGACCGGGTAAGGGGATGCGTCTGCGTGAAGGGATGACTATTGCCCTTGAGCCGATGGTTTTGGTTGGAACATCCAGGACAAGGGTCAAGGATGACGAATGGACAGTTACCTCCGCTGACGGTTCTTTGACAGCACATTTTGAACATACAGTTGCTGTAACAAGCAACGGCCCCGAGATTTTGACACGATTATAAGGGTTTAAAACTAGACGAATGGATTTGCAGCAAGTATAATTAGAAATTTGCGGCAAGACATAAGGAGATTGACAGTGAAAGTATCAGCATCAATTAAGAAACGCTGTGCAAAATGCAAAATTGTAAAACGCAATGGACGTTTATACGTCATTTGCGAAAATCCGAAACATAAACAGCGACAAGGATAAGGAATTTATAATATGGCACGTATAGAAGGCGTTGACCTTCCACGCGACAAACGCGTTGAGATTGGTCTAAGATATATTTATGGTGTTGGCCCAACCCGGGCGAATGAGATTGTTGAAGCAACCGGTGTTGATCCCGATACACGCGTACGGGACTTATCAGACGAAGATATTTCTAAAATGCGCGATTATATCGCCGGTAATTACACTGTTGAAGGTGACTTACGCCGCCAGGTACAAATGAACATCAAACGATTGATCGAAATTGGTACTTATCGTGGTTTACGTCACCGACGGGGACTGCCTGTGCGCGGTCAGCGAACAAAGACCAACGCTCGTACTCGCAAGGGTCCAAAGAAGACGGTAGCAGGACGCGGCCGTCGTCGTGGTGTCGGTAAGAAATAGTTATTATTGGAAATGCTTCCAAATATTCCTTCTGGGGTTCTCCTTCCTTTCTCCCCCGCGGCAAGAAGTGTATTTGGATGGATTATGAGAGTGATTTAGAGAGGTACAATGGCTAAAAAACCACAACGAACGCGGCGAACAGGTGGTTCCCGCAAAGTAAAACGCCAGATGTCATCTGCCCAGGTGCATGTCATGGCTTCATTCAACAACACCATCATCACAGTGACAGACCATCAAGGTAACACTGTATGTTGGGGAAGCGCTGGATCAGCCGGGTTTAAAGGCTCACGAAAGAGCACACCCTTTGCTGCTCGTTTGGCGACTGAAGAAGTAATGAAGACAGCACAAAGCTTTGGCATCCAGGAAGTTGATATGATTATCAAAGGTCCTGGTCCTGGTCGTGAAGCAACTATCCGTGCCGTGCAAGGTATGGGGATTACTGTACGTTCCATTGAGGATGTAACCCCGGTACCGCACAATGGATGCAGACCACCAAAGCGACGCCGCGTTTAGTAGTATTGTATTCATAAGAGAGGAATAAATGGCAAGATATACAGGTCCGGTATGTAAATTATGCCGGCGTGAAGGTGAAAAATTATTTTTGAAGGGTGAACGTTGTTTTACCCCTAAGTGCGCGATTGAGCGCCGAGCTTATCCACCTGGCGAACATGGACGTTTCAGTGGTCGACGGGGCCGTGAGTCTGATTACCAGCGCCAGCTGCGTGCAAAGCAGAAAGCAAAACGAATTTATGGCGTTTTGGAACGACAATTCAGGCGCTATTTCCGTGATGCCCAAAATAGACCTGGCTTAACGGGTTTGAACCTGCTGCAGGTACTGGAATCTCGTTTGGATAATGTTGTCTTCAGATCCGGGTTTGCTGACAGCAGAAGTCAGGCACGCCAACTGGTCAATCATGGTCACTTCATGGTAAATAACCGTGGCAATGACGTGGCTTCGACAATCCTGAAACCTGGTGATATGGTCGTGGTCAAGGATACATCCAAAAAGCGTGATTATTTTAAAACACTCAGGCAATCTGAGGAAACACGGACGCCACCTGCTTGGGTTGATGCAGATCTAAACAACCTCACCGGTCGGGTTATTCGTTTACCCGAACGTGCAGAAATTGATGGTAATTTGAATGAACAGCTTATCGTTGAGTACTACTCACGGTAAGATCGCTCACTGGTAGTGCATAAGGATGCACTGGTAAGGGGTATGACGTGTCTAGAACAATAAGTATGGTAAAACCGAAAGTAGAACGAGTAGCAGAAGCTCGGAATTACGGTAAATTTGCAATCAGCCCGCTTGAACGCGGCTTTGGAACAACCATTGGTAATGCCCTGCGCCGTATTTTGCTTTCCTCCCTGGAGGGTGCAGCTGTTACGTCTGTTCGTATTACAGATGTACTGCATGAATTCAGTGAGATTGAAGGTGTGCGTGAGGACGTCATCCAAATAATTTTGCAATTGAAACAATTGCGGATGATTTTGTTTGATGTTGATGTTGCCCATCTCCATTTGGAAGTCAGTGGTGAAGGAACGGTAACGGCTGCAGATATCATCTGCCCACCAGAGGTAGAGATTATCAATCCGGATTTGTACCTGTTTACTGTGGACAGCCAAAAGGTCGATTTGGATATGGACCTGACGGTTGAACGTGGGAGAGGGTATTCCCCGGCTAATGAACGTGGTGATAACCTGCCCATCGGAGAATTATCGGTGGATGCAATTTACACACCGGTACGGAAGGTCAATTGGACGATTGGTTCAGCCCGTGTGGGTCAGAGTACAGATTATGACCGTCTTATGCTCGAGATTTGGACCGATGGCACCATTTCACCTGAAGAAGCAATGAGTGAATCCTCAAAAATCTTAATTGAGCATTTACGCTTTATTGCAGGAATCAGTGAGGAAATGTTATCTGTTCCGATCGAAGAGGCAGAACCACAACCAGCGGTCAACAGTGAGGCAGCTGAAATGCCTATTGAAAACCTTGATCTGACTGTTCGGGTTTTCAATTCATTAAAGCGCACCGGGATCACATCAGTCGCCGATGTCCTTGATCTTTTGGATAAGGGTGAAGAAGCTATCCTGGCTATCCGCAATTTTGGCGATAAGAGCCTGGTGGAATTGAAGGAAAAGCTGGCTGAGAAAGGCTTCCTCGATGAGGAAGAGGAAGAAATAACGGAGAGTTAATGTTATGCGACATAAAGTAAAGGGATATCGTCTTAACCGCAGCGGCGGTCACCGGACAGCAATGCGGCGCACGATGATCCGACAATTATTAGAAAATGAACGAATTAAGACAACGCTTCCTAAGGCGAAATCAATCCAGGCCGATGCTGAAAAATTGATCACACTGGCAAGAAACAGCCAGGACCTTGAGGAAAGCGCAGCTGTATATGCTCGACGGAAAGCCTCTGCAAAACTTGGCAATGGTTCTCGTCCGATCGTGCAGAAATTATTTGAAGATATTGGTCCGCGCTATGCCAACCGGAATGGTGGTTATACACGTATTCTGAAGCTTGGTCCCCGGTACAGTGATGGGGCAGAGATGGCGCTGATTGAATTGGTTGAAGAGTAATCCAGCCCGGAATAAAAAGCCGGATGGGTTTAGCACATTACAAAGTTATTCTTTCATACAACGGCTCAGATTTTGCTGGATTTCAGCGGCAAAAGGATGAGCGGACTGTCCAGGGTGAATTCGAGAATTCTTTAAGAAATCTCGATTGGAAGGGTCAAAGTATTTTGGCTTCAGGCCGGACAGATGCCGGCGTACACGCCATTGGACAGGTGGTGACCTTCCATTTGGAATGGCAGCACAGCCTTGAAGACCTGAGAAATGCCCTCAATTATTATTTACCGAGGGATATGGCAGCAAAATCAGTGGAAATAGCCCCCGAGGGTTTCCACCCAAGGTTTGATGCAAAAAGACGATGTTATTCATATCAGATCATCTGTCAGCCAGTAAGAGATCCACTCCATGAGAATTTTGCGTGGCGTGTTTGGCCAGCCTTTGATCTTGACCGGGTATTGGAAGCATCAAAACCTTTGATTGGAATCCATGATTTTTCAGCTTTTGGGAGCCCAACAAGCGAAAATGGCGTGACTGTTCGGGAAGTATTTTCCATTGAAATGATGGATCGCAATGGTATCTATCAATGTGAAATTTGCGCCAATGCCTTTTTGTATCATATGGTCAGGCGAATGGTCTACATACTGGTGAAGATTGGGCAAAATGAAGCATCGATGAACTTGATTAAGGAGTGCATTGAAACAGGGATCATGCCGATCACCGGTTTAGCGCCAGCAGCGGGCTTGGTATTGAAAGAAGTAAGTTATTAGCAAGAAAGTCAATATTGATTTCACTTTTGGTCCTGGGGACCTTAAGATGAGATCTTTGAATGATGGAGAGTTAGACAGTGAGAAAAACATTTGTACCTAAAGGTAACGTAGAACAGGAATGGCTGTTGATTGATGCCGAGGGCCAGAATTTGGGACGGCTATCAACCAAAATTGCCCAATTATTAATCGGGAAACATAAACCAAATTACACACCGGGTGTAATGACGGGCGCCAATGTGGTTGTGATAAACGCTGAAAAAGTGGATGTTTATCCCACTCGTTTGGACAGCAAAATTTACTACCGTCATTCAAATTATCCCAGCGGTTTGAAGTCAATTAACCTGAGAACCCAACTGGAAAGACATCCTGAACGTGTGATTGAACATGCGGTTTGGGGTATGATCCCCAAGAATAAACTTGGTCGCCGAATTTTCAAGAACTTGCATGTTTACGCAGGCCCGAAGCATCCACATCGAGCCCAGGCACCAGAGTTAGTTCAGCAAGAGGAGTAATCAGAATTTATGGATAAACAATATTATGAAGGTATAGGACGTCGTAAAGAAAGCTCAGCCCGAGTACGGATCATGTCAGGCTCTGGCAGCTTCATCGTAAACGAGAAAGATATCGATGCATATTTCACCCGTTTAGGTGATTCCGAGGCTATCATGAAGGCTTTCAAGATCGCCAATCAATCAACGGACTCTTACGATGTGTCTGTTTTGGTCAATGGCGGTGGTGTAACAGGACAGCGTGATGCTGTTAAGCTTGGATTATCCCGAGCTCTGGTTGAAATGGATGAAGAATTACGATCACCATTACGTCAGAGCGGTTATCTCACACGAGACCCACGGGTTAAGGAACGCAAGAAACCAGGTCTCAAGCGTGCCCGTAAAGCGCCAACATACACCAAACGCTAAAGCGCATCCATTTTGCGAGATGCGGATATCCCCCTTATCCTTTGGGTAATGGGATGTCCCTTAAGTGAGGCTGTTGATTTGAAATGCCTTATCTAATGGACGAAAATATTAGTAGAATTAATAGAGACGTTTTTCAAGACGTCTCTATTTGTTAATTAGGATAATGAGTAAGTATGGCAGGTATGGAAAAAGAAGGTCAAGGGATTACTTTATTGGGTTTGGGTCCTGGTGATCCTGGCAGCTTAACTCGTGATGCATGGCATTTTTTGATGGAGATTGATGTGTTGTATTTGCGTACTATGCATCATCCTGTTGTGGCGGATTTGCCCAAACACTTAGAATTATTTAGTTTTGACGACATTTATCAATCACATGAGCGTTTTGAAGATGTTTACGAAGCGATAATTGACAGGGTATTGACACTGGGTAAATCACCCGAAGGTGTCGCGTACGCAGTTCCAGGCCATCCATTTGTGGCAGAGACCACCTGCCCGGAAATTTACCGCCGGGCGAAGGAAAAAAGTATTCCAGTGAGGGTAATTGATGGGTTGAGTTTTTTGGAGCCCACTTTTAGCGCTCTTGGACTTGATCCATTTCCGAACCTGGTGTGCGTTGATGCATTGGAGATAGCTTCAGCCCAAACACCGCAATTTCCACCTTCTTCACCAGCTTTGATTGCACAAATTTATTCCAGGATGGTTGCCTCTGATGTGAAACTTAGCCTGATGAATGTTTACCCTGATGAACATCCGGTCAAGCTAATTCACGGTGCAGGGACGTATGAGGTAAAGGTTGAGGAATTATCTTTGTTTGAAATTGATCACAGCGAACATCTGGGGTTGCTAAGTTCGCTTTTTGTGCCCCCACTTTCAGCTTATTCATCCTTTGAATCCTTTCAAGAGATTATCGCGAGACTGAGATCTCCTGACGGCTGTCCATGGGACCGTGATTTTTTTTTTTTGGACGCCCTGGACCGGCAGGATATGACCGATCTGCAGGAAGAATTGGGCGATTTATTCTTACAAATTCTGCTCCATGCCCAAATTGCCAATGAGGATGGCGATTTCAATATTCATCATGTGATAGAAGGGATAGGAAGGAAATTAGTCCGACGCCACCCCCACGTATTTGCTGAAGCTTCAGTTGATGACGTTACCGGCGTTATCAGGAAATGGGAGCAAATCAAGGCGGAAGAACGCTATGAGAACGGAGATGAAGGGAAAAAGGGCTTGCTAGACGGCGTGCCAAAGGCTCTGCCAGCACTATCCCAGGCAGAGGAGATTATTGAGCGGACGGGTCGCGTCGGGTTTGATGAACTGCTTAAAAAAGGCGATCCTGAGCAATTGGGGAATATGATTGCTGCTTTTGACCAGGTTGAAGATGGTGAAAGGGATAAATTACTAGAAGAAATTTTACTGGGCGCGGCAGCATTAGCTTATCAGTCAGGTCTTGATGCTGAAAGTGCATTACGAGAAGCGCTGGCGAAATTCAGGATGCGGTTTAGTTTGATGGAGTCCTTCGCCCTTGAAATGGGTGATGAACTTGTTGGAATGTCTGACGAGAGGAAAGAAGAATTGTGGCGAAAAGCCGGCGAGAATATGGGGGATGATTAATGACCCCCAACCCGCCCCTTAAAAAAACAGCAACAGCAAATCAACAGATAGCCAGGGCTGCTGGTACGGTGATGGCGGCTTTTTTAGTCAGCAACCTGGTGGGATTAATCCGCGGGATTGTCATCACTGATGCATTCGGAACATCAGCAGAATTAGACTCCTTCAATGCCGCTAATCGAATTGTTGAGTTGTTGTTTAACCTGGTTGCCGGTGGAGCTTTAGGCTCTGCATTTATTCCAAGTTTTACCGGTTTCTTGACGAAAAATGATCGATCGGGTGCCTGGCGGTTGGCTTCTGGTGTTGTCAATTTGGTCTTTTTAGCCTTGGTAGTTATTTCGATCCTTACCTGGATTTTTGCACCCTTTATTGTCCGGGAAGGTTTATACCTGCTTGTTCCAGGGTCCGACCCTGTGCAAGAAGAATTAACAGTTTTATTACTGCGGATTATGATGCCTTCAGTGGTGATCTTCGGGGTTAGCGGATTGGTGATGGGCATCTTGAATGCGCACCAGGTTTTCTTGATCCCTGCTGTTGCACCAGCGATGTACTCATTGGGCATGATTGTGGGAACGCTGCTCCTGCCCAAATCATGGGGCATAAACCGGTTGGCATACGGTGTCCTCCTTGGGGCATTGATGCACCTGCTGATCCAGCTGCCCCGTGTTTGGAAGCTGCGCGAGCGAGCTTACCATCTATACCTTGGGATTCGGGATAAAGCAGTGATTAATGTATTCCGATTAATGGGACCAAGGCTTTTGGGTGTGGCAGTCGTACAAATGAATTTCATTGTTAACACGATTATTGCATTGGGTCAACCAGTTGGCAGTGTGACGGCGATCACCCTTGCTTTTTCACTGATGCTGATGCCTTTGAATGCCGTTGCGCAATCTGCTGCGATAGCCTCTTTGCCGACCTTTTCAGCCCAGGCTGCCCTGGGAAAATTTGATGAGATGCGCGCATCGCTGGCTTCTACGTTGCGTGCGGTTTTACTGCTTTCAATCCCTGCTTCTGCTGGGTTAATATTGCTTCGGACACCCTTGGTAACTGCTCTCTACCAGCGAGGCGCGTTCACTGAGCGTTCAACAGAACTGGTGTCGTGGGCATTATTGTGGTATGCTGCCGGGTTGGTTGGTCACGCCCTGGTAGAAATCCTGAGCAGGGCATTTTACGCGTTACAGGACACAAAGACACCGGTCATTGTGGGTGTGGGTGCAATGGGTCTGAATATTGGGTTGAGCTTCTGGTTCTCATCGTTATTTGAGGGTATGGGATGGCTCCCTCACGGCGGCTTAGCCCTGGCAAATTCCTTTTCCACTGGATTGGAGAGCATCGTCCTGATCATTTTGATGGGCATACGCTTGAAAGGTTTACAGGGTAGTTACGTACTGAAGGGCGTTGGTATTTCTATGTTGGGGACCGCATTGATGGTAGGGGGTGTTATTGCGTGGCGTTCTGTTTTTGTAAACACCTCAATTTGGATTGAATTGTTTGGCGCTTTATTCTTGGGGGTTGCACTGTACGCTGGTTTGATGTGGATTTTAAAGATGCCAGAGTTAATGGGAATGCTGCGAACTTTCGTAAACAGGATAAAAAAGACAACGCAAGATCATTAATTTATAAAAATATAAATTGACCAATCCAATAGTTTCCATTGAATTACCTATTAATTTTCTTTTGAAGATTTTCCAATTTTAGAAAACCTAAGCTAGGAAAAAATTCCCTATTGAATATTGCATCAAAGGGACTATAATTTCCATTTGCTGGAATTCTATTCTCTTTGATAAAATCCGCTGAAGTGATAACTTTGAAAAACTCCCAACTTTTTAAAAATCAATAATCTTTTATAGAACATATCCAAAGGTTAACCAATTAAGTATGCCAAAAAGAAAATTAAAACGACAATTAAATCTACTTCAGGTTATCATGCTGGGTACTGCTGGCACAATTGCTGCTGAGATATTTGTATTAACAGGTCATGCGGCGGGAATTGCAGGACCGGAAGCTGTACTGGCAATCATTATTGGGGGAGTTCTTTCTTTAAGCATCGCCCTGAATTATTGTGAACTGGCGACAACTTATCCCGTGACCGGCGGCGCCATGACCTATGTCAAAGAGGGATTTGGCAATAACCTGCTTATGTTCCTTGTTGGATCCCTGGATGCTCTCTCGAGTACATTTTATGCAGCACTATCTGCTGTAGGTTTTGCCTATTCTCTCCAGATATTTCTACCCTCCATGCCAATCATCCCTGTTGCGCTGGCAGTAATCCTGATTATGGGCATCCTCCATATCAAGGGAATCACCCAGGTAGGCAATATTCAAATAATCATGGGTGCTTTTCTATTGTTAGTTTTTGGGTTGTACATCGTCCTTGGATTAATTCGTCCTGAAGGATTTACCCAGGAAGTTTTTGTTTCCGGGAGAATTTTATTTGAAAACCGATCAATTTGGACAAATATCAGCAGGATGCTCATGACAATTGCCTTGATCTATAACGCTTATGTGGGGTTCGAGGTCATTGCCGACGATGCAGAAGAGATACAGAAGCCTAACCGAAATATTCCTGTTGGTATACTGGTCAGTTTGGGTACAACAACATTGATTTATTCACTTGTGTCTTATGTGACCATTGGTGTTATTCCTTACAGTGAATTGGCCGGTTCTGAAACCGCATTAACCGATGCGGCCAAAATATTTTGGCCGAAGCTGGGTGTTCCACTGATGGGTGCAGCGGGGATTGTTGCTACTTTAACCTCCATTAATTCCGCTATGCTTTCCGCAACTAGAGAAACCTTTACACTGAGTCGTGATCAAGTATGGCCTCGAATCCTGGGAAGATTGAGTCATTGGCGTACGCCCTATGTATCAATTATATTTATTGTGGTTATCAGCGGATTAATTACCATTGTTGGACTTGTTGATTTTTTGAGTTTCATATCAAGCGCGGGTTATATGTTTGTCCTCATCTGGGCATCATTGTCCATGATAAAGCTGCGGAAGAAGTACCCCGATGTTGACAGACCATTTAAGACGCCCCTGTTTCCATTGACAGCAATTTTAGCTGCACTCAGTGGGATATTAATAATTACATTTGCCGATCCAACTGCTTTACTGTTTTTAGGAGTTGTTTTAGTTATCCTGTCGGTTGTTTATTACATTTCCCAATTTCATAAGAAAAGGGCAATAATCGAAACGCAGCTTGTGGAGGCTATTGGAGGCGGCCGCATACTTGTTGCTGCTGTGAATCCAAAAACAGCAGAAGGTTTGATTGAATTGGCTTCTCGTCTTGCTGAACATCAGGAAGATACAGGTATCAGTCTGCTGTCAGTGATAAAGGTGCCTTCGATGCCTTCTCAAAATGAAATCAATGAGATTGTCCAAAAAAGCAAAAAAGATCGGATTGCTCTATTGAATAGGACAGCTCCGATTGCACAGAAGCGCAATGTGGCAATTTCTACCAAGACAAAGGTTTCTAACAATGTAGAAAATGCCATCTATAAGGAATTGAAGTCACCCAACCCTATCAAGCTGATCATGTTAGGGTGGCCAAGCCTGGATACAAAGTTGAAAATTCCCCATAATATCATTAAGGAAGTTATGGTCAATGCACGGGGCGATGTGGTCGTATTCCGTAATCGAGGGATAAATGGGTTGAAGAAGGTTCTTTTACCTTTCACTGGCGGTCCAAACTCCCGCTTGTTACTGAATATCGCACAGTCATTAGCCTATTCACCAGATGTTAAGGTGACAGTTTTGCACTTAATTGGATTAGGTTTGGATGAAGAGGGAAAAGAGGACGCGAATTTATTTGTTCAGGAGTTGATTGAAGAAATGCTTGGAGAAATCCCTACGTGGATGGAAATTAAGGTTGTTGAAACGCAATTGGTGAGCGACGGCATTTTAACGGAATGTGAAAAAGGCCATTACGACCTGTTGATGATCGGCGCTGGGAGTGAGGCTTTTTCACATGAATACCTATTTGGGTCACTCAATGATATTTTAATTGAGGAAGTTGATTGTTCAATGTTAATCGTTCGGCGGTATCAACCAGAAGCGACATTATGGCTGAGAAACCGAATAAGAGCATTGGAGAAATAAGACAATTTTTTATATTCAAAAAGTATTTAAAGAATAGGCTTCATAAATTTTATTTCATTTTGTTGATTAATTAATCAACAAAGAGAAATAAATTTTATAATGGCCAGATTTGCCAGGTGATCCAGCTCACAATTATTCCCAGAGCTATCCCACCTACAGCCTCTCCGGGAGAGTGGCCTAAAACCTCTCGCAGTTCTTTGAATTCTTCGGCAGGTTTCACCTTGCCAGCAAAGATCTCTTCAATAATCCGGTTGATCTGCTGCGCGTGGAACCCAGCTTGCCGGCGAATATTGGTGGCATCATAGACCACCACGCTGGCGACTGCAAAAGCCAGTCCAAACAGGGGGGTNTCAAAGCCGACATAATGTCCCACGCCGGCTGCTGCTGCTGTCACCACCGCGGAATGGGAACTGGGCATGCCGCCGGTCCCAAAAATAAGAGACCAATCCCATTTCTTCGTGCGTAGGTATTCCAGGGGTAATTTAAGGATCTGGGCAAGCAGCGAAGTTACTAAACATCCGATAAATACAGGGTTTTGAAAAATTCCAGTCAGGGGCATATGTTCTTAATCTTGATTTTCAATGGGTTGGGTTGCATCCATGGACAGGGTTCTTAACTGGAGTTCTGCTTCTTCCAGCAATTCAGCACAGCGCTTTGCCAGAGCCTGGCCGTGTTTGTAAAGTTCCAGGGATTCTTCAAGGGTCAGCTCTTCACCCTCAAGTTTAGATACGTTTTCTTGAAGCGCTGAAAATGCAGTTTCAAATTTCATTTCTTGAATATTTTCTTCCATCAGGATTCTCCTGTGTCTATTTTTGTGATACGGGCATCCATCGCCCCAATGCTGACTTTAATGTGAATGGTTTCATCCGGCTTGACATTGTTAACATTTTTTATTACTGCACCGTCTTCTTTTCGAGTAACGATGGCATATCCCCTTTTCAGGACGGCGTCAGGATTGAGCCCTCGCAAGGATTGTGTATAGTTCTCTAATTGCAGGCTTCTTCTTTCAAGACTGGACTGGATGGATCTTCCAAGTCTGTTCACAATCTCATCCAGGCGCTGGCGATACGTGTCAACCTGGTGGGCCGGTGAAAGGCTTTCAAGATCTTTTTGTAATTGTCCTAAATCCCATCGAAGATCTGAAATCTTTTCACTCATAAGATTTGTGTGCCTGTTAATCGTTTCAGTAATGATTCCCAACAATTCGATCCGATCGGGTGTAGCAACTTCTGCTGCAGCTGTTGGGGTTGGTGCCCGTAAATCAGCAACAAAATCTGTGAGGGTGAAATCTGTTTCGTGGCCGACTCCTGAAATCACCGGGGCTTCGGACTCAGCAACTGCCCGGACGACATTTTCATCATTGAAAGCCCACAAATCTTCGATGGATCCGCCGCCGCGTCCGANCAAGATGACATCGGGCTTNANTTCCTGGTTTATCATTTTGAGCGCGTGGACAATGCCCGGCGGTGCATCGATTCCCTGAACAGCGGTTGGGGCAAGAACGACCATAGCAATGGGGAAACGGCGGCCAATGGTATTCAGCATATCCTGTAATGCCGCGCCTGTTGGAGAAGTGACAATCCCGATGATTTTCGGCATTTGGGGGATGGGACGTTTGCGTTCAGGGTCAAAAAGGCCTTCAGCTTCCAGCTTGGCTTTCAGGCGTAAAAACTCCTGGTAAAGCGCGCCTTCACCAGCCAGGCGCATCGTATCCACATAAAGTTGAACCTGCCCGCTGACCTCATAGACATTCATGCCCCCGTGGACTTCTACCGCCAAACCTTCTCTTGGACTAAATTTTAACCGGCTGGCGGAACTTCGCCACATCACACACCTTATGGCAGAATTACTATCTTTAAGCGTAAAATACAGGTGTCCGGATGAGGGCTGGGAAAAGTTTGAGATTTCCCCCTCGACCCAGATATCTTGCAAGATTTCATCGCTTTCCAATAACTGCCGTAAATAGGTGATCAGCTGGCTGACACTGATGATGTTTTTCGGCTGGAAAAAGGAATATTGTTCATTAATCATGTCTTCCTAAGTATAACAAACAAATTGGGTTAATCTATTATCTGATACAATTAACTACCTTTACCAGTAAAAGAAAACGAAAGGATCGATAAGGTTTGGACCATATTTGGACACCCTGGCGGATGAAATATATCAAAGAGAATAATGAGGATCAGGCGTGCATTTTTTGCGCTGCGGCAAAAAGCAAGAACGATCCTGAGAAGTTAGTTTTCTATCGTGGTGAGAGCGTCTTCATGATTCTAAACCGTTATCCTTATACCAGCGGTCATGTGATGTGTGTGCCTTATGCTCACGAAGCCCAGCTGGCAGATATCACAAAGGAAGCCCGGGGAGAAATGATGGAAATGGTCAATAGAGCCTTGGAAGTGCTGGCTCGCGTTTACACGCCTGAAGGTTTCAATATTGGGTTGAATTTAGGGGCGGTTGCTGGGGCAGGGGTAGCGGAACATTTACACATTCATATTGTCCCAAGGTGGACCGGTGACACGAGTTTTATGACGGCCGTGGGAGATACCAGGGTTTTACCCGAATCCTTACCGGATACATATCGACGGGTGAAAGAAGCCTGGGAGGGGTTTAATTAGGTCAAATTTAAAGTGGGTAATGCTCGGTATCTTGTCTGAAATCCACAGGCTGGCATAGATATTTATAAATTAATTCGGGAGCGAGGACTTTAGGCCGACATCACATTCATCCTACTGACTTCAATCTCATGCTTTAGAATTATATGCAGTTGTCCAATTTACTATCGGGCTAAAGCCCCTCACTCCAGGATGTGTGATAGCATCCTATGCTTTTCTTTTTCCTGCGGCGATAATCGCCCGGATCAAGGAGATGATACCCAGGCCAATCAGCAGCGCAGGCCAATACCGGGTATATGGTTCAGGCAGACCGAACGCGGATCCGAATACAAAAAAGAGGATAGCGCTGATTAACAGCAGAATCAATCCAGAGCTGAGTGCTTCTTTGAAATTTCCTTCGATGATACCGCTGATGATAATTCCAACACCGACAAAGCCAGGGATGAGGGACCAAATATAAGACCAGCTCTCCCAGTCCCCGGTTATGGTTTGATAATAAAAGATCCCACCAATACCTGCCAGGATGGCGGCGGGTACAGCTAACCCACCGGTACCGCTGAGGATTGCCCAAACCAGGAAAATCAATCCCATGCCGATGATAATAAAGGGCCAATCCAGAAATTCAAAATACTGCGGTGCAATTTGCCCAACAAGAAATAATATGCCGATGAGGATCAGAAAAATCCCGCTGATGATACTTGCTCTACGATTCATTTTGTTCTCCTTAATAAATGTTGGCGCCCAAAAAATAAATTTTCGGGCGCCATCAGTCTCAATTTTATTTTTTATTTTTCACCAAGGTTGTCGATATCTCCGACGCCATTGATATCCTGGGTGACATTTGGGGAGCCGTAGTAACGGAGATTCCCACCCCCGTCGATGGATATGTCAAGTGTTTCAACAGCCCATACTGTGGCATTTCCAAGTCCGTTGATATTGACAGTCGTCCTGTTTGTCTCTAAATCACCAGCCTGATAATTGCCTGCACCATCAATGGTTATGGATTGATCCGCAACCTGACCTGCAATTTCGATAGTTGAGGTACCTGAAATTTGAACGCTGAGGCTGTCAGCCGTGAACTGGTCAATAGAAACCTGTCCAGCGCCATTAATTTCCAATACAAGCGATCCAGTTTCCAAAGCATCGATTTCCAGGTCTGCCGCGCCATTGATGGTGACCTCGGAAAGATCGATTACATTGAGTGTATAGGTGATCCGCTCTGTTGGAATAATTGAATTGCGTAAGAAATTGTCCCTGTATCCCAACACAAGGGTTCCATTACTGACATCTGAGGTAAGTTCATCGATTATATTATCCTCAGCCCTGATCTCCAGGGATTCCTCTTCACCCTGGGTGATAATTAATTCTCCAGCACCGTCCACCTGGACACGTTCAAAGCCGCTCACATTCCTGGTTTGTGTGGTGAGTTCTCCTGAACCACGGGTTACGTTAAATCCAGTGATTGCACAGGCACTCAATAAAAGGCTTCCAATTATCATTAACGAAATACTTAATAGTGTTTTTCTATTCATTTTTTAATCCTTTCAAATTTTAGTTTCTATTTTAGTATACGATTAATTATCTCCGAAGTTGTAAGAATTTTAAGATTGAAGTCCTCGGTTTGCTTTAGGGGTAATCTGGGGTTAAAATATATGCCTTATTTATTTTCTTTTTATTCAAAAATATTATATAGGAAATTTTATGAGTATGTCAAATATATTACACCCTTCTCGATATCATGGATTTGGTACAAAACCGCCTTATTTTGAGGGCTGGTATTATAAACTTGTCAGCAAAGATCAAAATCACAAATATTCAATTATCCCGGGTGTATATCTCTCAAAAGATCAAAATAAGAGCCATTGTTTTATCCAGGTTTTTAATTCTGAAGCTGATGCAGTAAACTATCATCGTTATCCGATTGATGCTTTCAGAGCTGAAAGGGATCGGTTTGAAATTCGTGTCGGACCAAGTACCTTTAAATCGGATCAGATATCTCTGGCTATTGATGATGATTTAGGTAAGGTTCAGGGAAGTTTGAAATTCGAAAATTTGAATTCCTGGCCGGTTAGATTTTTCTCTCCTGGAGCTATGGGATGGTTTGCCTGGGTTCCTTTCATGGAATGCTATCACGGTGTCGTCAGTATGGATCATATAATTCAAGGCACCCTGGAAATCAATGGTGAGATTTTGGATTTTTCTAAGGGAATGGGTTATATCGAAAAAGATTGGGGGAAACAATTCCCTTCAGCCTGGATTTGGGGTCAGAGCAATCATTTTGATCGCCCTGGTATTAGTTTGATGATGTCTGTGGCAGTGATCCCATGGTTGGGATCTTCATTTAGCGGTTTTATCATCGGATTGCTATATGAGGGAAAGATCTTGCGTTTCGCCACCTATAACCGGAGCAAAATTGAATCAATTCGCCTTGATGACAGTGAAGTATATATTGAGGTCAAGAATGCTGATTTTCGCTTGAAAATCCGAGCTTTACGGGTGGAAGGCGGTTTGTTGCAGGCACCAACCAAGGTAGAAATGGGGAGACGCATCATGGAAACCTTGAATGCTAAAATTTCTGTCAGGCTGGAAACCATCGGAGGCGAAGTCCTCTATGAAGGCACAGGAGAAAATGCTGGTCTGGAAACGGTTGGGGATTTGGATCGACTTATTGAGATGATTGGTTGACATTAACGCCAGTTATAATTTTTATTTGATTATTCATAGCATTCTCAACCGAACATCAAATTGAACGGGATGAAGATTAATGCTATTTCTCTGGTGAAAACTAAAGACTTTTTGAGTCATATATAAATTGACATTTTAGAATAATTCGTTTCTATGGATAACGTCTGAACATTCTTTTCAATTAAGTGAAATTTATTGTAAAATTAGAATATAAAACTATTGAGGAGGATTTTATGAATCTACAAACAAAAAGAATTTTGATGATCATCAGTCTTTTGGTGACATTGATTGTTAATGGGTTGGCAAACGCACTTCCCATTAACGGGTTGACTACAGGGCAGGTATCGGACAGGTACCCGGTTCTATTCGTACCTGCTGGTTATGTTTTTTCAATTTGGGGTTTAATTTATCTTGCGCTGATTGTTTTTGCAATTTATATCCTAACTAAAAGGGGGTTAGCCAACCAAATAATTGATTCAATCACCTGGTGGTTTGTGTCAGCTAATATTTTTAATGCCGCCTGGATCTTTTTCTGGCATTATGAGCTGTTTCCAATTACTCTGGTTATGATGTTAGGTTTGTTGGTCAGTTTAATTGTCATCTACCTCAAACTGGGTATTGGCAAAACCAAACGAGATCTTGTTGAGAAGCTGGTCGTTGCGACTCCCTTCAGCATCTACCTTGGTTGGATTACTGTCGCAACAGTTGCAAATGTTGCTCAATTATTATATGTTTCAGGATGGCGGGGCGGCCCGATTTCCCAACCAATATGGACGATAATTATGATCGTCATAGCCACCCTGATAGGGGCATTGATGGTGTTCTTAAGGAATGAAATTGGCTATCCATTGGTTTTGACCTGGGCATTTGTTGGGATTTGGGTCAAACAGCAGGGAAATACGAATGTTGTTGCGATAACCGCTCTGGTTATGGCGATTTTGGTTGCGGCTTTAGCGATTGGAAGGGCACTTTTTTATAAGCCGAAGGAGGCTGAATCATTCAATCCATGATCTATACCTTAAGGCTGGCTCAGCACATCCTGCTCCACCATTTGAAAAAAATTTTGATGAAATAATGACTGAGTTCTGAATTAAACAGGACTCAGTCATTATTATTGACTTATACATAAGAATCAAAAAAGGGCTATCCTTTTAGGTAAGATAGCCCTTTTGTACTTTGTAAATTCAATCAGCCTCTGCGTCGACCACCAGCACCGCCAGCCAATGAGGCAAAATAGAGCAGCTGCATGACGGAGGAAGCGATGGCAGCAACATAAGTCAGGGCAGCAGCGTTCAATACCTGGTTGACACCCTTTCTTTCCTTTTCAGATTGAATGATGCCGCTTTCCTTGAGCATGTTTTTGGCACGTTTTGAGGCATTGATCTCGACCGGCAACGTTGCAATCGAAAAAACCGCACCGGCAGAGAAAGTAAAGACGCCCAACCAGGCCAAATTGCTGAGGTTGAGAAGCAATCCAATAAGGATGAAAATCCAACCAAGGGATGTGCCGATATTGACAACGGGAACCATGGCAGAGCGAATTTTCATTGGGAGATAATTCTCCTGATCCTGCTGGGCATGACCAAGTTCGTGAGCTGTGATTGCCATTGAAGCAACTGTTTGCCCCTGGGCGATATCTCTTGAGAGGCTGAGAACGTTGTTGCGAGGATCATAATGATCGCTCAACCGACCGGAGACACCCTTCAATTTTAAATCATACATGCCCATTCTTTCACTCAATCTTTGTGCAACCTGAACCCCTGTAAGACCAGCGCGATTTTGTTCCCTGCTCCACTGGGCGTAACGGCTGTTAACATAGAATTGAACGATTAAACTCAGCAGTATTGCTGGGAGCATATAGATCATATAGTATATATTGAATACGGGTAAAAACATCTTTTCACCTTCCTCTAAAATTATTCTTGAATGATGTCTTTGAGCACCTCAATGGCTTTATCCAACTGAGGATCACGGCCTTGTTCAAAATCTTCTGCGGTCATCTCAACGATATATTCAGGTTCTAATCCTTCACCGCTGATCTGGCGTCCATCGGGGGTAAGCCATCGAGCAATCGTGACCCGCACGCCGCCAGCGTTGTCTTCCAATGCGATCCAGGTTTGAACGGAGCCTTTTCCGTAGGTGGTAGTTCCCACCAGGGGAGCTCGATCATAGTCCTGAATGGCTCCGGCTGTAATCTCTGATGCGGAGGCAGTGCCGCCGTTGACCAGAACGACAAGGGGGATCTCTGTAGCAAGGCCGCCAGGGATCGCCTCGTAAGTGTAGGTTTCGCCGTCGCCATACTGCTCGTACATCACAACGCCCTCTCCAATAAACTCCGAGACAACTTGGATGGCTGTGTTCAGGTAACCACCGCCATTGTCCCGTAGATCCAGGATTAATCCATCAGGATCCTGCGCTAATAGTTCA
>P_1C_Sed_1_UnCtyDRAFT_1000001_pt1 | contig 43318 bp, 49 predicted proteins | sample Pon1CUnioCityCA_6_FD_11282 | JGI IMG/M metagenome (IMG submission 11282) | reverse complement strand
TTAACACCACTGTCCTTGTTCATCACTATTTGATTGCTGATTTCTATCCCAGCTTTTGAAAAGTAATCCATGATTATGGTCATTTTCGGTGAAATTGTTGAAATGTTATCCATGATTTGTTTGACTTCTAATTCGGTAAAATAACACAAAAGTCCTAATGCAAGAACAATAACGAGATCCTTTGTCACAAGGGGTTCAAAAGTGGCTGCGTCCAATATTGATCCAGCAAGGAACGAAACACCCTCTGTAGTTCCTAACAATTCTCTTCTTAACTCAATCACATCAGGAAGATCAACATCTATCCATCTCATTAAAGGGTGGCTTGATCTATAAAATGTGGTATCAAGTCCGCATCCCAGGCAAACGGTTGTGAATGGTTCATCCTTCGGTGCATATCTGGCAAGTTCTTTGTCTGTATTCCAGGCTCTGGTCACCCACGCAAGTCGTGTCAGTGGGTGCTGGGATTTTTCAAAAGAAGAGAAATCAAAATCTATTTCTTCAACCAGTTCAGCTGATTTCTGATCGTAAAGAAGACCATTTTCTTTTATACTTTCAGAATACCTGCCCCAAAGCGGCATAAGCATGGTTTTTTCTACATCACATAACAAATCTACAGCGACTTTTTTCATTTAATCTCTCCTGTTAACTGCCGTTTTGCGGCAATAGATTGTCTATAAATTGAAGAAAATTCCATCAACTCCTATCATAGATGAACAGAAAAAATATTTCAATGATCACTTTGGCTGCAGAGTAAAGATCACCCAGGAAAAATCGTACTTAATATATCAAATACAGCAATAAATCTATCGCTATTGCCGCAATTACACACACGATGACAGGTTTTTTCAGCCATGCCAAAATTCCAGCCGCGATCCCGCCTACAATCCCTATTTCCGGTCGATCATTATCCACAAAAATAACACCAGGGAATATCAAGGCTGCCATCGCAGTATAGGGGATCAAACCTAAAAATTTTTCCAGCTTTGGATTGAGCCTTAGCCTGTCAATCACAATCGCAGGCAAAGCGCGAGGGATATATGTTACAACTGCCATTCCAATAATTAAAAATATAACCGTGTAACTCATGCAGCTTCCTCCCCTTGTGTCAGACTGATTTCATCTCTTATATAAAACACACCAATAGCAGCACCCAACACCATTGCCAGGATCAAAGACCAGCTTGGGGGAAACAAAAACTGCAATAACCAATTCAACAACCCGGTCCCCACAACCAGCACTATCAATTGAAGATTGTGCTTAACGCTCGGCAGCAGCAAACCTAAAAAAGCTGCATATAGTGCAATACCAAAGGAGTCAATAACAATTAGCGGCAAGAAACCGGTCATCAGGCTCCCTATCAATGTACTGAGGATAAAACTTCCATACAGCGCTGAGTTGATTCCCAGCAAGAACTGAAAACTATCCTCATCAGACAGGGAATAGATGGCGAAGGACTCATCGCATAAGGCAAATGCACCAACCAACCGCTGTGAAAGTACCGCTTTCCTCATACGATGCATGACTGAACTGCTCATGACAATATGGCGTAGATTGATGAAAAAGGTTGCCAAAATAATCGCGGATACAGCTGCGCCTTGAGCAATCATACCGATGGACATCAGTTGTGCTGCACCAGCCATGACACTGGCAGACATCAAGATGGCTTCAAAGTTGCTCAGTCCAACCTTTACTGCTAAAAGCCCAAAGGAAATTCCAACCGGTATTACTCCAAGACAGGCCGGAATTGAAGCCTTCATTCCCAATAAAAATCGTTTGTTCAATACGACTCCTAGATTTTTGGATTTCTAATTATAGGACAGTATCAAAATGAGGGGTACAAATTTGTAATACAGTCCAAGAACAATAACATAACGATGACCTTCGAGAAAGGAATAAATTCCATAAAGTCATCCAGGCTTAAGGATTGGTTTTATCTAAATAAGACAAAATTGGGTAAGATTAAAATGCACAATAAAATAAAAAAATAAATTAAAGGAGCGAAAAATGATCGGCACAGAAATGGATTTTGTAGTATCTGACAGTTTGAAAGCTTTAGAACTTTATGAGAAAATATTTGATATTGAGCGAATTGAAGTGACCGATTTTCCACAGGGTGAAAATGAAGTCGTTTTTTCTTTATATGACGTCAGATTTCACATGCAGGATGAAAATTCTCATTTTAAAATTGCCGCAACCAAACCTGGTGACCCAAAACCGATGTGGTTTAACATCATGGTCCCAGATATTGAGAAGACATTCGAAAAAGCAATCATAGAAGGATGCACACAGGTGCAGCCAGTGACAGAAATGAAGGAAATGGGTGCGTCCAATGCCATCATCGTCGACATATTTGGCTACCTTTGGATGCTCCATCAAGTTCATAAAGAAGTAAGCTTTGAAGAACGAAAGAAGATTTGGGAAGAAAGGAATCAATGATATGCAATACGATGTAGATACTGTTGAAGAATATATCGAAGCGCTGCCTGAAGACAGAAAAGCTATGATAGAGAAACTCCGGAATGTTATTCTAGACAATCTACCTGAAGGATATGAGGAACAATTATCCTACGGCATGATCGGCTATGTTGTTCCCTTATCAAGATATCCAAAGGGATACCATGCAAAAGAAGGCGAACCCCTCCCCTTCATTTCCCTTGCATCACAAAAAAATTACATCGCTTTATATCATATGGGCTTATACGGAAAGCCTGAGTTAGAGGAATGGTTTGTAAAAGAATATTCAAATCGGGTTCCTACCAAGCTAAATATGGGAAAAAGCTGCATCCGGTTTAAGAATCCTGACCATATCCCATACGATCTTGTCGCAGAACTTTGTCAGAAAATATCTGTTGATGAGTTTATCCGGATTTACGAAGAGTCATTGAAGCGAAAATAAAATAACCTTCACTAGAAAAGCGACCAGGTTGTAAAATTAAACTGGTGAGCCTAACAGTACAGAGAGAGGATGTCTTTTATGTGGCAATGCCCAAAATGCAGACGCATCTTTGAGATCGAGACTCTTGATCATCATTGCAGCGAGGACCGAACTCCCATCGATGCCTATATTGCTGAACAACCTGATGAGATTCGACCTTGTTTAATCCAGGTTCGAAATTCAATCCGTGCTGTTCTGCCAGATGCACAGGAGCGAATTTCCTGGCGTATGCCAACCTTTTGGAAAGGTCATAACATCATCCATTTTGCAGCCCATAAAAATCACATTGGTTTGTATCCCGGTCCTGAAGCAATTGTGCATTTTTCCGAGAAGCTTACAAATTATAAAACCAGCAAAGGTGCGGTTCAATTGCCATATAACAATGAGATTCCTTTGGACCTGATTGGTGAGATCACAAAGTGGTGTTACGAAACAGGCAATCATCATTAAATAATATATCCATTCAATCCCAATAATCTTGGATACCATAAAGAAAGGCAAATCATTGTGGAATCTCTTGATAAATTACTTCAGGAATACCGGCACCAACTAAGTAAAGGTCAGATACAAAAGGCTTATAAAGGAATCATGACATTTATGTCCAGCCTCAAATCCGACCTGGAAAAGTCACACCCGGACCACATGATCGGCGGCCTTTATGTGGGCTACATGGATATGACTTATTTTGCATTCACACCCCCTGAATTGAAAGATAATAAGCTGAAAATCGCGATTGTGTATTTGCACGAGTCAGGACGATTCGAGGCCTGGCTAAGTGGATCTAATCGAAAGATACAAGGTGAGATTATTAAACGGCTGGGTGAAAAAGATATTGGCAAATACAGGCTCTCAAAAGCAATCCCTGGTGTGGACTCCATCATTGAAGCAGTCCTTGTTGAAAACCCAAATTTTGATAAACGTAAAGAACTCAAGCTACAGATTGAAAAGAAGACTATTAAATTTATTAACGACATGATTACCATACTAGGTCTGTGAAGGAAAATTTCAGATGAACAAGGTGGTTGAATGGCTGCTTGACGGTGATGTAAGTATTCAATATTCAACGAAGAAATACTTACTGAATACTGGATCAAATGAGCTGCAACAATTAAGGAAAAGAATTGCCCATGAAGGCTGGGGAGGAAAATTTCTGGATGCAAGAAACACAAAGGGTCATTGGGGTGTGGATTTCTACCTGCCAAAGTGGATCAGCTCTCATTACACACTTTTGGATCTGAGATATCTCGAGATTGAACCCGTCGAACCAATTATGGAGACATTGCACCTGATCCTGGAACAATCCAAAGCACCAGATGGGAGTATCACCGAATCAAAAAAGAAAGATTCGGGTGATCTTTGCGTCAACGGCATGTTCCTGAATTACGCTTCGTTTTTTGGGATTCCTGAGGATGATCTGCAATCAATCGTGGACTACATACTTGACAACCAAATGCCCGATGGCGGGTTTAATTGCGAGTTGAATAGAAAAAATCCAGTGCACAGTTCCATGCACACCACCATTTCCGTTCTTGAAGGCATTTGGGAATTTATCAAGACCGGGTATCAATACCGTATGGATGAATTAACCAAGGCAAAATCCAAAGCCGAGGCGTTTCTACTCAAGCATCAATTATATAAGTCATGCAGATCCGGAGAAATCATTGATAAAAAATGGACCATGCTGTCCTTCCCCTCCAGATGGCGATATGACATCCTGAGAGCGCTGGTCTATTTTGCTGACGCAGATTATCCTTACGACCCGCGAATGGATGATGCCATCGATCTATTAGAATCGAAGCAAACAAAAGATGACACCTGGCCTGTTCAAGCCAAACATCCCGGGCAGATACATTTTGACATGGAAAAAACCGGTTCTCCAAGCAGGTTTAATACCCTTCGAGCACTGAGAGTCCTTAAAAAATATGGCAACAGAAAACCAACCAGGGTAGTATCTCTGTAGTGTTTTTTATTTAGGAGTGAGAATATGCCAGGTCGGTACGACAAATGCAAAATTAAATGGAACAAGATCTTTGGTGAGCATAAACCAAACCTTCCTTCAAATGGATCATCTGGGAACGAGGGGCTGGACAAAGGAATTCAATGGGTGTGCGAAGGAACCGATACCATTCTAGATTTCGGTTGTGGTAATGGCACGCTATTATTTTTGTGTGCTTTTCATGGAACAAAGACTCATATTGGTATAGATATCTCTGAAAAAGCCATTGAGAATGCACAAGAACTTTCTTTTCAAATAGAACAAGGAAAATTTCAATTTATCAGGGACGGCGTACACCAATTACAAAAACTTGATGATGCATTTTTTGATGCGGTTATTCTATCCAATATTATTGATAATCTGTACCCCGAGGATGCACAAATTGTTTTAAATGAAACCGCTAGAATCTTGAAGGATAACGGAAAAGTTCTGGTTAAACTAAATCCATTTATTACTGAATCCCAGATAAAAGAATGGCAAATCAAGATAATCAAAGATAATCTCTTAGATGATGGTTTCATTTTATGGAATAATACAACAGATCAGTGGAAGTCTTTACTTGAAAAGAATTTTAATATCCATAAATTCCAAGAAGTCTATTATCCCGAACATGAACAATATAATCGAATGTTTTTGATTACAAAAAATATACTGGATGATTCTTCAAAGCCTCATCGACTTTGTGACAAGAACATTAACTTTTATTTTTGACATTTCCTATTAATCCTCGAGCGGGGTATTGTATCAATCTCACAAATTTTTAGTTTCTCAATGGGGATATATTATTTAATAATCTGATATCCAGGAATTAATCCCATGGAAAAATATCATGCATCCATATCTCACCTTCAAACAACAATAACATAACAGATTATTCATAAACATTTTACATTTAACCCCGTCTTCTAATTTTTCATAAGAGGAAAAACTCACAAAATCAGAAAGATAAGAATATCTTAACTTGCAATTTCCTAAATTTCGTGATAATATATAGATGTCCGTTATATAGTGATACGATATATTGAATTACGATATAGCGATAAACGATATAAAAGAGGAGCAATGATCAAAAAAGTAGAAAAGTATTCACCATTAACTGAGGCAACCTTCTACATATTAATTTCCCTGGTAGAGCCATTACACGGTTACGGCATCATCAATAAAGTAGAAGAGATGACCGGCGGACGGGTAAAACTTGCTGCAGGAACATTGTATGGCGCCTTAAACACCCTATTGAATAATGGATTAATTGAACGAATTGGAGAAGATCCAGAAAACCCCAGAAGAATAATATATCAGATTAAACCTTTAGGGGAAAACCTGATTGGCTATGAAATCAAAAGGTTGAAGGAAATGGTGGAAAATGGTATTCGTGAGAGGAGAAATAACCATGAAAAAGATAAATAAGTGGTTTTGGGTTTGGAATTTAGAAGAAGAAAAACAGTTTTTAGAAACAAAAGCAAAGGAAGGTTTAATTCTAAAAGGTGTTAAACTTGGCAGTTATTATTTTGAAGAATCTAATCCACAAAAATTAGTCTATCAAATGGATTTCAAGGGATTTGACCAAAAAATTTCTGAAGATGAGTATATTCAACTCTATGAAGATGCAGGATGGCACTTCGTTGCAAGGCTTGGCAGTTGGTATTATTTTTGCCAGGAAGGAAATGAAGGAATAGATTTATCAATATTTAATGATAATTCTTCAAAGGCTGCCGTCTATAAAAGAATAATGGCATTTCTACTGCTTACTGGCTTTCCATTGTATTTTCAGGTGATTTTTATTTTCCCAAATCTATCCAACAGCAGCTTGGAATTCCCAAATTTTCATTTCTTCATTAGGATTTTCATAATTTTTGTAGCAATTTTGCATTTTAGTGCATTTGTAAAAATTTATAGTATGCATAAACAGGCGATAGGTGGTATTAAAGAATAATGGCTTTTTGAAAAATACTGAGACCATATGATGTTCGATGACAAAATGGTTTACTTCCAAAGTTGTGATGAATTTCGCCTGCGATAGTCGCTACCGCTCGATGAAACTTTATAATTTATTACCCTTTAGGCAGAAAATTTCCATATGACGGCAAAAAAGAACTAACCATCAGATCCTTCATGTTATCGACCGGATAAGAAATTCATGAATTGAATCATGCACAAATGTTTAAAAAACCCTCTCAATTAATCAACACTTCTAAATAATAAAAGAGACTGCAATATCAAACAGTCTCTTTTTATCAAAGAGTTTGGCAGAAGGCATTTTATAGATTATCAATATGAATCAATAATATTTTTTCAGTGCCTATTTTAGACGATGATCAACGTGCGCTAAAAACCAATCCAGGACCTTTCGCGGAACACCTTTACGAGCACCAAATTGAAGTTCTTGTCCTACAGGGTTGACCGGGTAAATTGTCAAGGACAATTTTGTCTCTTCATCCGACAATTCCTCAAATAAAATCTCCAGTTTGGTCCGATCTCCCAGAACATTCCCCAGGATTGTTTTGGGGAATTTTGCTTCAAGCTGCCCTTTGTCAAGCTCATTCTTTAATACCGTTCCCTGTAGGCCCTCGACGGCACCGAGAACAGCAGTGGACAGTTTTTCTTTTGAAAATGGATAGGTTTTTTGTTCTTGTATTGTATAGGGCATAATATTCCTTATCTATTTACCTTTTGATCAGCTATGAAGTGTTCAGCTTTTTCAACCAGAAAACGGTTGCCAATAAAAACTGGCACACGTTGATGGATGTGAGTGGGTTGGATTTCAAGTATAGACTGACTCCCATCTGAGCCATAACCTCCAGCCTGTTCAGCAAGATAAGCTAATGGCGCTGCTTCGTAAAGCAGTCGGATTTTTCCATCTGGTTTTGTTGCTTCTGAAGGGTAACCAAATACACCACCATGTATCAAATTACGGTGAAAATCCGCCACCATCGAACCGACATAACGTTGAGATAAATCAGGTTCTTGCAGATCATGGAGCCAATTTATATAAGTACTCATTTCATTAGTGAAATTTTTCGATGCTGCAAGGTTAAAACTGTAATAGGTCGGTTTCTCTGGAAAACGCATATTCTCATGGGACAGAATAAATTCTCCCCAGGAAGGATCCAGTGTAAATTCATGGACACCATTTCCTGCACTGTAGACCAGTATCGTACTTGTTCCATAAAGGATATAACCAGCAGCGACAAGGTCCTTTCCGGGTTGAAGGCAATCTTCTACCCGTCCAGGATTGGATGGATTAACCGTCCGATAAATCCCAAAGATCGTTCCAATGCTAATATTGCTGTCAATATTAGAAGATCCATCCATGGGATCAAATACCAGCACATAAGTCCCTTTTTTATATTGGTCCGGTATGGGGATCCAGTCCTCCTGTTCCTCGGAGACCAATGCACATAATCTTCCAGTGTGAAGGGTCAAACGTAAAATGATGTTATCGGCATAAACATCAAGTTTCCTTTGTTCCTCACCCTGAACATTAACGTTATCCGCAAATCCTAAAATATTCAGTAAGCCTGCACGACGAGTTTGTGCTGTGATTATCTTGCCTGCTAAAGCGAGGTCATACAGGAGGGATGTTAAATCTCCATGGGCAAACTCCGGTTGGGTTTCAAGCAAATATCGTTCAATTGTGATAATTTTTTGATCATTCATTGTTTCACCGCTTCGACATCAGTTTGTTCATAAAGGGATTTCACAAGCTCTAAAGAACCAACGGCGGTACCGCTGAGGCTGGCTGCTGCTGCACCGCATGCAACACCCCACCGAGCAGCATCTTCAATCTCCAACCCTTGCGACAAGCCCCACACCAGGCCGCCAACCAATGAATCACCAGCGCCAATGGGATTGCGCTCCTCTACCTTTGGGCTGTTAATTTTCCAGGCATCTGCTTCCGTCAATAACAGAGCGCCGCGTTTGCCCATCGATATCAGGCTGGTAGATACCCCCTGTGAAAGCAATGAGTGCGCTGCATCAAGAACCTGGGATACATTGTCTGTGGGCATGCCAGTCAAATTTTTAAGCTCGATTTCATTGGGTTTGACCAGGTAGGGTCCTGCCTTGCAGCCGTGCATGAGCGGCTCGCCGCTTGTATCCAGTATTACCTGACCATTTGCATTATCAATGACCTCAATAATTCTTTTATAAAAATTTGATGGTACGCCAGGCGGTAGACTGCCAGCAAGAACCCACCAATCGCCAGCTTTACTCAAAGCTTTGACTTTTTCAACCAAAATCTCCTGCTCTGAAGGCGTTATAGTTGGTCCAGGTTCATTCACCTTAATGTAATGGCTGTGTTCTCCATTCACAATACTCACGTTTGTTCGTGTTTCACCTGAAACCCACACAAAATCTGTTCCAATCCCCAATGCCTCAAGTCCCTCCTGTAATATTTCGCCGCTTTTGCCGCCAGCAAAACCAATTGCCACGCTGTTAGCACCAAGGGATTTAATCATTCGGGAAACATTAAACCCTTTACCACCATAATCAACCTGCCACTCAGAGGCACGCAACACACAATCATATTCAATGGTGTCAACCGTTAATTCTCGGTCAACTGCTGGATTTAAAGTAATCGTATATATCTCAGTCATTTTGCCAGTATTTCTCAAATAAGACTTTCTCGGCTTCAATCGTCCATACATTCGAGGGACCTAATTTTTCGGCNACATCCGGCAGCTTTTCCGACAGCTCGTCCAATCCCATCAAAGGAAGATCATAAATCTGGGGGAAGATTACAATCTTTCCGGGATAAGCGCTTTCCATAACACCTACAATGGCATCTTTCGCTGCTTTCATACCACCAATTGCTGCCACCATTCGTCCAGGTGATAATTTACCTTCGTTAGCACGCTCTAAAACCATCCCCTGATCATCAATCGTCAATCCGGATGTCCCGGTAAACTGTGCGTTGTGAAGATAGACATCCGATAAATTAACCGGAGCCATTGTCCCGGTGGGTACACCTGCAAAAGCCACCATCATCCCAGTTGGATTCATTAGGGAAGCTGCTTGCTCCATTAATTTAGCTGAAGGCACACTGACAACAACATCATCTGCACCTTTGCCATCTGAGTGTTTCATCACAAATTCATAAAAGCTGGGGGTTACTTCTTGGGGATTGACAACATATAACCTGCGCCCTTTTTCTTCAGCCAAAGGCAGAAAGCGGCTTTCTAGCGTATCCAAACGTTCCTGATTGACTTCTGTGGCAATCAGGATACTGGGACCTTCAGGGCTTTCAAGCGCTCGCTGCAAATGCATCTGACCCATCGGGCCGCCAGCACCGATAAATACTGCTGTACCACCTTGGCGCAGATCACAGCGGTTCCGTGCTTCACCATAAGAATCCGCGATGTCAGGTCCTCGATTTCCAATAAATGCTATGTAATCATAGTGCAAACGCCCAACATCAATCTTAACCTGGTCATCCAATGGTGATTGACCAACCAGGTTCATCGTCCCCCTTCGAGCAATGTATTTGCTGATCTCACTTACTGCTGCTGCTGATTGTGGATTGAGAACAACGATGTCATCAAAACCTTTACCCTGTGTTAATTCATCAGACAGTGCCTTATAATCCTCCAATTGGAGATCGTTTTTCACAACAACACCAGCACCTGTTGATTTCGCTAAAGCCTCAACCTCCGAAGGGACATCTGTTAGCACAATTGTTTCCGGGGCATCCAATCCCTCAGAAAACTTATAAGTAATTGAATCACCTGGAAAACCTATCATCCACATGATACCGCCCTCTTTCAGGGACAACCGCCTTCGCTGGGTATAAGCAGCAAGAACACAGCCCCAGGGTTCGAGCAAGGAGGCTGCTGCATAACTGATTTCTCCTTCAACCGGAAGCAGGCAAACACCCTCATCCGTATCCAGCATTTCAGAGCCTATTAAATGGTATTGAATTAACCCACCTGGGATTGTGTACCCATAAGCTGTGCTTTTTCCATCCTGATAAATATCTGGTTGAACAGCAAAGCGCTGACCTTGATAGTAATCCTCCTGTAAGTTTTTGCCTGCTTTGACCACAGTGAGAGATACCTCATGACCTAAACGGCCTGGCTCTTTCGATAAATCCCGGTTGTACAATTTAGGATGGCTGCCCCCTTGTTTCAGGATCTTAATATCTGAAAAACACATGCCCACACTGTCTATTCTCACCAACAATTGGTCATCACCAGGCTCGGGAACTGAAAATGCTTCTGGTTCACCTTCTTTACCCACATTCTCAATGCCGGCACCATATAAATTCCAGGCCCAATTCTTTTCTGTAATTGGTTTTTTTGCCGATACATATTGTTCATACTTTGACATTAATTCCGCCTTTAATTTTGCTACCGGTGCTTTCCAGAAAAACCTGAGAATCTGGAAGGCATCAGTATATTTTTGATCAATTGGTCAGATTTCTAACTTCTTTAGATGTTGCACACTTCAGCGCTTTCTGCGCCAGAGACCTTGATTCTGAAATCTTTATCCCACGAACCTGGGCTTTCACCGTGGGTACAGCCGGGACGGTGACGCTGAGTTCATCTACGCCCAGGCCTACCAGGATGGGTATCGCCTGTGGATCTGCACCCAACTCACCACAAACCCCAACCCATTTGCCCTTTTCATGGGCAGCTACAACGGTGCGATCAATCAGCCTGAGAACTGCAGGGTGCAAACCATCGGACTTTCCCGCCAATTTCGGATGCATTCTATCCATGGCGAGTGTATATTGTGTCAGGTCATTGGTGCCAATTGAAAAGAAATCCACGTATTCTGCCAATACATCTGCCATAAGGGCTGCAGATGGAACCTCAATCATGATTCCAATTTGGACACCCGAAATTCCAAGGGTTTGTTCCATTTCTTTAACAATTTTTCGTGCTGCCATTAATTCCTGAAAATCGGACACCATTGGAAACATAATCCTTAAGGAACCATACTCTTCAGCCCGCAGGATTGCCCTAATTTGTTCTTGAAGTAATTCAGGGCGATTCAGACAAAGCCGAATCCCACGTTCTCCTAAGAAGGGATTGGATTCCTCCGCCATCTTAATATACGAAAGCGGTTTATCCCCGCCGACATCCAGTGTTCGGACAATCACTGGTCTATTTTGCATTGCTTCCGCAATACCACGATAGACTTTGAATTGTTCTTCTTCTGAAGGCGGGTTCATTCGGCCAAGGAATAGGAATTCTGTACGTAATAATCCCACAGCTTCAGCACCGGATTCTATCGCTTTCTGTGCATCCTCAAGACCGCCAATATTCGCTGCAATTTCTACCCGATGCCCATCAATGGTAATGGCTGGTTCATCTGCACTTGCTTGTGCCTTTCGACGCCATTTTGCATCTTCTTCTTGTTTTTGAGTGGCTGTTGTAATTTCTGATTCATCGGGCTCAACGGTGAGCCTGCCGGTATTTCCATCCAGAATGACATTGGTTTTCTCACCTAGAGAAAGAACTTTATCCCCGGCACTCACAATTGCTGGTAAACCCATCGCTCGGGCAATAATTGCTGTATGTGCTGTTGGACCACCCCGGGCCGTGCAAAATCCGAGGACTTTATCACGGTCTAAAGACGCAGTATCAGAGGGTGATAAATCTTCAGAGAAGACGATCACTGGATATTCAGGAAACTCAAGTGTGCCGCTATCTGCTCCGACCAGAATGCGTAACACCCGATATCCGACATCATGAAGGTCTGCTGAACGTGCTGCCAATAATGGATCATCCAAACTTGCAACCAATTTCGCCCGATCTTCAATGGTTGACTGCCATGCAAGGGCGGCATTTTGCCGATGGTTTATTTTTTCCAGGACATCATCAAGCAGATCAACATCGTCCAATAATTCTAAATGGACATTAAAAATATCCGCTTCGTTGTTCATTCCCTGTGCCATCATATTATCGCGCAAACGCTTCAACTGGCCTTTGGCTTTCTCAACAGCTTTTTGAAGCTTGTCCTTCTCACCTGATTCACTTTCAAAGGTCTCTTCAACTTTTATTTCTGCACGTTTAAGATAGTATATGGGGCCTATGGCTATGCCAGGTGCCCCCGGCACCCCTTGAATTTCATTATTTGAAATAGGGGAAAGCTCAGACTGGGTGAGCTGTACTTCTTCGAGTTTTGGCGATGTGACTTTTTCAGACGATTTCGCTGTTGGGGCCCTTCGCTCCCCCATTTCTTCCCCTAAACCACTCAGAATAGCCTCTTCCAAAGCCATCAAAGCATCTTCTTCATCTTCACCTTCTACCTCAATCTTAATTTTGCTCCCGGTCTCCACGCCCAAAGTCAACAATGAAATCAAGCTCTTCGCATTGGCCTTTTTCTCACCATGATAAACACGAATATTTGATTGAAATCCTTTTGCAACATTCACAAACACCTTTGCTGGTCTTGCGTGCAATCCGGTCGGATTCTCGATGACCCTTTCTATATATTTCATAATTTAACCCACTTTACTAACAATAGCTGACTGAGAATATTCTTTTTAACCGATGCTAAATAGCAGTTGATTTATTCGCCCAGGGCGGTGAGGATCATATTTGGATCATTGGTTTGAATTAATTTCTGACACACCTCTTCATCTTCTATGACCTCTGCCAACTTCGCGAGGACACCCACATGCTCATCAGAGGAAGCAGCAATACCGATAATGAGATGGGCTTTCTCATCTTCCTCCCAAAGAACACCCTCGGGGATCTGGAACACAGAAATGCCTGTTGTGAGAATATCAGCCCGGTTTTCAAACTCACCATGGGGGATGGCAACACCATTCCCAAGGTAGGTGGACATCGTCTTTTCTCTTGCAAGCATCCCCTTAACATAGGCTGGTTTTACACAGCCGCTTTCCACCAGCAATTCACCTGCTTTACGAATAGCATCTTCTTTATCTACTGCTGATCCCTGCACTTTAATACGCTCAACGGATAAAATCGCCATTGGACTATTCCTCAGTTGTTCTTATCTCACCACCCTCAACAAATGCCTGAACAATCATATCGAAGGCGGGGTCATTTAAGAATTGTTTAAAAGAAACCACAACACCATTTGGGACTTTGGTCTTTGCAAATTTTGCCAGACCCTGGTGAACAATCACAAGCTTGGCATCCTCAGGGATTTCCCTGGCAGCCTTATGGACAACCTTTACATCCACTTTTGCTTTCTTCAACTTCTTTTTAAGGGCGTTCACACTCATCAGGCTGGATCCCATGCCTGCTTCGCAAGCAAGGATAATCGTATCAATTTCTGAAGTTGGAATTGAGTTCAACATAGTTTTCTCCTTTGGAACTCTTCTACTTTGGTGTCAGGTTCTAAAAATTTAGAACCTGACACCGATGAAAAATATTTATTAGCCGAGGCCAGGGACGGCAGCGGTTTCTGAAACCTGTTCTTCTTCGTCCTCTTCTTCTTCTTCTTTTACCGGGCGGATTTTCAAAATAAATGCCCCAACCAGGAAGGAGGCTACTGCACCAACCAATACACCACCTAAAACCGGGAAGTGCTGACCCCGTGGGATAACAGCCAGGTATGCAAAGATTGAACCTGGTGAAGGGGTGGCAACCAGGCCGGCATCAAAGATCGTAAACCACAGATTTGCGGCAAAACCGCCGGCAATCACCGACAAAATCATAATCGGGTGCGCCAGAACGTATGGGAAATAAATCTCGTGAATGCCGCCCAGGAAGTGAATAATCATTGACCCTGGCGCTGAATCCTTAAGCAGACCCTTACCTGCCACATAATAAGCAACTAGCAAACCTAAGCCAGGACCAGGATTTGTCTCAAGCAAGAAGTGAATCGCTTTACCGGATTCTTCCACAGCAGCGACACCCAGCGGGGCAAGGACACCATGATTCAGGGCATTGTTAAGGAACAATACTTTGGCAGGTTCAATAATGATTGCTGCCAGCGGTAATAGGCGAGCATTTACCAGGAAGTTGACGCCGGCCTCTGCCACATTGCTGAAAGCTGTCAGTACTGGGGACATCAAAAGATAACCCAGCAGGGAGACGATGACGGCCAAAATTCCAGCAGAAAAGTTGTTAACCAACATCTCAAAACCGATAGGAATTTTATCTTCCAGGACTTCGTCTATCTTTTTGATCAGCCAGCCGCCCAACGGGCCCATGATCATGGCTCCCAGGAATTGCGGGATGTCTGTTCCGACGATGACACCCATCGTGACTGTTGCACCAACCACACCTCCGCGGACACCATGAACCATATGCCCGCCGGTATATGCAATGAGTATCGGCAAAAGATATACGATCATAGGGCCAACAAGTGAAGCAAAGTTCTCATTGGGAACCCAACCGGTCGGGATAAATAAGGCTGTGATCAAACCCCAGGCGATAAAAGCGCCCATGTTGGGAATGATCATCCCAGCCATAAATCCACCTAAACGTTGTAATTTTTCCTTCATTATTTTTCTCCTTTATGACTAAATAATTTTGGCGGAATTAACCGCTTTTGAAAAAAGTTTGGACAATTTGTCCATTACAAATAACGGTCGGAGCGTTACTTTGTAAATAAGATAGGGATTAATTAAGCAATTTTGTAATAGCCTCAACATCTTCTGCTAACAATAAGGGGTGAACCTGGATGACTTTTATTTTTCGCTGAATATTATTTGCCAATGGAACGGTGCTGATGATCAGGTCTGCAGGGGCAATATTCTCATCTGTTAATTCTCGCATCGAGATAACCTTCAAAGGCCCCAAACGTGGAAATCGCGCTTCCAGGCGTGACAAAAGCAGCTGGGCGCTGGCCATGCCCCCCGGACAAACCACCAGTACCTTACGGAACAAATGCGGCTCGATACGAATCCGGGCTGCTCTCAATAAGGCTGCGATATTGTTTATTTCAGCATCCGGTACCTGGTAGCCAGTTCTTTCCAGAATAAAAGCTCCCATGTGGTCAGCTATCTCATTTTCCTCGGAGTATTTTTCCGATAAGCTGTAATTTGGATAGGGAAATGGCTGCCATATTTCATATTTCTGTCTCAGGCAAGCGGGAATAATGTGATTATTCAAACCATTGCGTAAAATTTGATCATTTTCCATTTCTGTCGAACGGTAGAATTCGGCTATTCGGAGCAAGATATCATCTATCAACCCGGTAAACTTTTGATCCAACACCATGTCAGCAGGTAGATTCTCATTCCTGGGTACTGAAATAAGCCACATTGCAACCCCAGCAATATCTTGATCCCGCCAGGGTGATCGCAATGCCCATCCTAGACGCATGGTTAACATTTTGGCTACATGCCAGACCGGAAGAGCTTTCAGATGTTCTACATCCTCAACCGGGATAGCCAGATGATGACCTTTCGAAATTCGATCTGTCTGAATGGCAAATACCAGCGCTAAATGTAAAAATGCATCATCTGTGAAACGATCTCCCAATTGGACTTCTGCAAAAGCAATCTGAGCAAAAACTCTTTTTAAGTTCCAATTGTTGAGGATCTGGCTGCATTTCAGGACAAGGGGATGCAGTTCAGCGTCTTTCTCCAGGGTAAAAATTAATCCTTGGGTGTGGTTGATCTCGATCAATGACTTACTGAAAGGGGTATTGCCCCACAACAACATATGGATCAATTTTTGACGCAGGTTTTCAGAAATATCAACTTCAATCCCATAATTCGGCCTTCGTGTTATTGCAACCTGATAATCTGCAAACCAGACCTCAATTGCATTCAAGTCTTTTATCACTGTCGTTCGAGAAACCTGGGTGATCTCTTCAAGACCTGCAAGGTGCAAAGGTTCATCCTCAACAAGTAAGTACAACGCCAGCAGCTGCTGGCGTTCATGGGCTGATAAAATTAACTGAAAATAATCAATAGAAGTCAAATCCTTAAGTAAGGTGTTTGATTCGTTTTCATCACACTCTAATCGAATCCCTACTCCGGGTTTCGTGTCTAATTCAATGTCCAAAGTAGAAAGCCATTGTTTTACCCCCTTTAATCCATAACTTACCTCTCGTGAGGTTAAATTTAATGCCGCAGCCAAATCGTCAACCTTTTGAGGTTCTTCAGCCCTGATCAAGATTTTAAGCAAATCACGTTGACGAGTGGTTAACGCAGTCATTTTTTGGGACCTGGTCTCCAAATACTTAATAAACTGTTAGGATATTGTTAACATTATATAGCCTATAAATTCCTTTTCGAAGACTGATTATTATATTTTTTCTTGGAATACTTAATACAAAAGTTTACTAATTATCCAGTTCCCCCAATTCTATCACTCATTCATCTGTGTGCAATTAAAACACGACAGATGAAAGGTCCTTACGATATTGACGCGCCTCAGGATGGGAGTTGCCAATCAAAGCCAATAGCCCAACAAAAACAGCTTTGACCTGGTCATTCCGATAGTGTTTCTCCTTTCTGAGAATATCCAAAAAGCCATCCATCGCTGCCAACACATTGCCCCGTTTTGCCAAACGGATCCCATTCCTATATGCAGCTTCCAGTGGTTGGATATCTTCAAAGGTATCATCCGTCATCTCACTAAAAGCCCTGGCAACAGGTAAAAGCAATTGTGCTGTATTATATGCTGAACTGGCTGGAAAATTCCTCAAAAGGATTTCTGCTTCCCGTCCCTCACCCTGGAATAGTAATGCCCGAACCAAACCCAACAATGCATTGGGATTGCCTGGCCGCATGGATAAAAATTCCCTGAAGGCTTCTTCAGCCTCAGCGTATTCACCAAGCTCCAGCAGATTTTTCCCCTTCTCAAAAATCAATTCACCAGGTTCAGGAGCAAGCCTGCTGATGAAATCACGCAAGTTATCTTCTTCAAGCACACCTGAAAACTCAGAGACAACCCGTCCATCGATAAAAGCCTTTACAGCAGGGATATTTCTTACTTTGTATTGTTTTGCTAATCGTGCGTTCTCGTCAACATTGACCTTCGCCAAGCGAAAGCTGCCCTCGCCTCTCCTGGCTAGGGTTTCAAGCCTGGGACCCAAAACACGGCACGGTACACACCAGGGCGCCCAAAAATCCACAACCACTGGGACGTGGGTGGAATACTGCAAGACCTCGTATTCAAAATCGGATTCGTCAACGTGCACAATGAAATCAGACACCATTAATTATCTCCTGTGCCATTATTTTAATCCATTTTACCAAATTCAAAGGTGTTACTCCTCATCCGGGTTGCTGATCATACCGGGCTGAACAATATCCAGCACATCACCGTGGATAGAGATAATTATTTTAAATCCCATCATTCCCAGGTACATGCGTGTTTCCTCTGGGATCCCAATTTGAACCAGTTGTTCATATTGAGCATCCAGATTCTTTAGCTGATTTTGAATCGCTGCCATTGTAAAAATATCATCCTGACCGAGCATCTCCGCAGCCTTTTCTGAGAGGATATCTTCGTTTCCCTCAATTTGTGCCTGCATTTTACGCCATACCTGGCGATCCACCTCTTCAGCTGGGATATGTCGGTTAAAACCCTGGTCATCAATAATATAACATGGCTCATCGCCAATCCAGCCTGTTTGAACCGGGTTGTCATATTCATCGTACACTAAACCTGCAAAAACTGCTTTGCTGGGCAATCTATCCTCCAAAATTCTAAAGGCTTACCAATTCACAGTATATTCATCAGGTATAAGATTCTGGTTAATTTTTGTAATAGTATTCATAAGAAAATGTGGGTTTAATGGATGATCACACGGGTTCCCTGTTCATCACCATAAAAATATTTTTCGGGTAAAACAGCAGGTGTTGTCCACAGATAGACCCATTTTGCAGCCTCCGGCGTCATATTGATACACCCATGGCTGTGGGGAACACCAAAATCGTTATGCCAATAGGTCCCATGGAATGCGACCCCATTCGAATTGAAGTAACTGACCCAGGGTACACCGGGCAAATCATAGCCAGAATAATTCTCATCTGCAGGATATGCCATATGACGGCAGGGGCGCTTTCGTGTGGTACGAAAATATCCCTTCGGTGTGGCATAGCCCCCTTCTCGGGTCCGAACACCGCTGGAGATACGGGACGCAAATACCTGGTTGTCACCTTCATAAGCTGTCATTCGTTGAGTGGACAAATTAACATCAATGACCTTTTGATCCCACGGCACATCCGGCGAAATCGGTAATAACTCCGAATTTGGTACTAACCTCACAGCAGCAGCCGGCACATAAAAAGTGCCGTAGGTTCTATCATCCAATAATCGATACCAAACGCTTCCGGAATTGTCTTCTTCACGGCTCAGCACCCAGAATGTCGATGCATAGTATAGGCGATAGACAAACTTGCTGTATTGATCCATTTGGCGATAGGAGTCTACGAAGGGCACTGTAATTTCTCCCAGGCAGCCATCTCCTAATATTCTGGTCTTTGTTGAATTTTCCTTATCAAAAACCGGCTGAATGTAGGCCGAGTTGACAAAACCTTTTCTCTCGACTTCATACCAAATTGGATTCGTAGAAGATCCTTCTTCGTTCTTGATCACATCTCGAATTTCTAAAATCCTGTCCTGGTACAGGGTCTCAAGTACTTTTGATTGTAGATTGGGTTCATCGTACAGCTTTTGACCAGCCGTTGCCACCCTGCCGAGGGTGTGGGACTCAAGATCATCTGAAATAATGCGGAAGGATTCTTTAATCAATTTTTTCGGAAGGGTTAATCCCAAAAAACCCAGACCGCATAAACGCAAAAATTTGCGTCTTGACATTTGATTAGCCAAATCTTCAAATGGAATTAATTTATTCGTGGACATTGACCAGAATTCCAACGTAGGACCAGTCAAATAACCAGCCCGCTTCCTCGGTGATCATATTAACACAGCCGTGACTCATCGGGGTACCAAAATTATTATGCCAGTAGGTGCCGTGGATGCCATATCCATTATAAAAATACATGGTGTATGGGACATCGGGTAAATAATACCCTGGACCGGACATATCATCATATCTCAGTTTAATCCACACTGCAAATTGTCCCACTGGCGTCGGTGTTCGCCATGTTCCAGTCGAAACAACAAAGGAACGAAGTAATTGGCGTCCCTCAAAGGCATATAACATTTGGTCCGATAAATCGATATCGATCCATCGCTCATCACCCTTTATTTTTTCCGGTATAACCGGTCGATTTACCTGGGTTGGTCTGAGGGTATTTGTTGGAAGCGGTGTTGGCGTAGATGTTGGCGTGGGTGTATTTGTAGGTGTCGATGTGGGTGTTGACGTCGGTGTAGGTGTATTCGTAGGTGTTGGTGTGAATGTGACGGTTGGTGTGAGGCTTGGCTTTTGTAAATTATCCTGGCTAACCGGACGGGCTTTGACAACTGCCTGAACATACACCCTTGGGACAAGGTCAAAACTCAGGAAAGCCAGCGTTATCAAAATTAGGATAATAAATGTCCAGATCCATACCGGGCGATGGGTTGTGGTAATAATTGGGGGCGAAACCCTGAATTGCTCAGGAAGCCTTACTGAATACAACTTTTGAGTAATGTTGAGATTAATGCCTTGCTTTTCCCTACCCACTCGTCCTTTTGCCCATTTTAATGCCCTGTTGACTCTAGGATCATCAGGAGCAAGGAAATAAGCTTTCTCTAAATAAGCTATACTTGATTTTGGACTGGAAAGCCCGCCAAGGATAAGCCAACCTTCAACTTCATCTGGATCCTTTGCAACGATTTCCCGGGCGATCTTCCTCGCTAAAGTTTTTTCACCCCGGCGCAGGGCGTTTTTAGCATTTTCAAGAAGATGGTGATTGGAATCTTTCATCATAATTAAAGACGTTAATTCGATTGAATTGGTTCATTATTGATAAAGCACAGGATGCCAGAAACAATGCCTTCCGCGACAATGTGGGTTTCTTCTGTCAAGAAACGGTAATCCATATTCATAAATCCTGCTTCAATAATTGCTGCTTTGGTTTGTGGATCAATTTCATAAAAAGCATGATAGTAACTCATATCATCTGTAACAGAATTTGAGTGATAGGGTAAGCCAGTTAAATTGGCATACCTGTCAGAAAGACATGCCACCAACCGTTGGCTGTCAGCAACATCCTGAGTGGAAAGCGCTGCAGCCACTTTGAATCCCGTTGCCTGGTCATTGATATATTCACAGGAATCAAGATGGATAGAAACAACAACCGCACCCTGATAACCCGTTAATCTTGAATCAAACTCCTCCAACAAATCCACTTCATAACCAAGATCTGATAGTTGTTTTTGAACCATTGTGGCAATTTCTAAATTTATTTCAGCTTCTGTTACACCATTGGAACATACTGCCCCGGAGTCAGAACCATAATGTCCGGCCACAATACCAATCCGAGTAAATTGGCCCTGGTCGCCTTCCTCAGGGCTGACACCAGCAGCAATCTGCTCTTCATTTTGGGCAGATTCTAAAGCTTGTGCCATTCTTGCCTCTAACCCACTTTCAACAAGACTGCCAGGTGTCCACAAGGTAAAGAGGGAGGCAATGATAAAAGCTGCGCCAAGGACTGTTTGAAAACCGCGCCAAAAAGTGAACCGGGAAGATTCTTTTGGCTTTTCCTCATCCACGTTTACAACAGGCTCTTCAGAAGGGCTTTGTTCCAGTTCTGACGGACTATTTTCTTCAAGCATATCAGGTTCGTTCATCGTTAAAATCTTACCTTAATTCTCCGAATTTAGACAGTTNGTTTCTGGATATTACAATTATAAAAGCATTTTNNAGTAAACATCACCTTGACGATGATTCAATGGCAAAGTATAACAAAATTACAGTATGAAAAGAAAGATAAAATAAGGACTAAAATTAAAACGCAATGGAAAATGTAATAAACCCGGAACAACTAAAACAAGCAATGCGCGCCTGGATAACCGGGGTAGCAATTGTCACAGGTTATCACAATGGAAATGTTCACGGCATGACAGCCAATAGTTTTAATTCCATTGCTTTATCACCTCCCACAGTCATGGTTGCACTACGCCATCATACCCGAACAAATCACCTGGTAAAAGCCGGGGGGATTTTTGGCGTTAGCATTTTAAATACACAACAGGAAATTCTTGCCAAACGTTTTGCTGGACAAATTGATATCGATAAGCCGCGGTTTCAGGGGGTTGAAACCTTTAACATGGTCACAAATGCACCGTTTATTAAACATGGCATGGCTTTCCTGGATTGTAAAGTTATTAACACTTTTAACATCGGGGAGACCACAGTCTTCATCGGTGAAGTTTTAGCTGCCAAGACAAATGCCAAAGGAAAAGAGCCCTTGTTGTATGTCAACCGAGAGTGGCGGAGGTTAGCATAATATGGAGCAAGAACTTAAAGAATTTGAACAAGAAATCCTGTTAAAGATTGCACGAGATGCAATAGAAAAATCTGTGAAGGGTTTACCCTTACAAAAATTGGCCATTGAAGAATTACCACCAAAATTGCAAGATGACGGTGCATCCTTTGTAACCCTGACGAAACACGGCAATCTGAGGGGCTGCATTGGTACACTTGAAGCTTATCAACCCTTGGCATTGGATGTTCAGGAACATGCTGTGGCTGCTGCCCTTCAAGATCCTCGCTTTCCAAGGGTGAAACCAGAGGAATTGACAGATATTCATGTTGAGGTTTCTGTTTTATCCCCAAAAAAAGTTTTACATTACAGCGGTCCCCAAGACCTTATTCGAAAAATACGGCCGAAAATTGACGGCGTTGTTCTGCAGGACGGCTTTCTCAAGGCGACATTTTTACCCCAGGTTTGGGATCAACTTGAAAAGCCTGAGCTGTTCCTCTCTCACCTTTGTGCCAAAATGGGTGGTTCCAGTGATTTATGGCGGAAAAAGCCGCTGCAAGTGTACACCTACCAGGTGCAGAAATTTCATGAATAATCTTTTGGATATTTAGGAAAAGGGCTGCCGTTTGGCAGCCCTTTTCTATTTTTTTTGATTCTTTTGTTTATACTTCACCAACTGGTTCAACTTCACTCATAACCGGCGTGAATGATTGGTTATAAGCCTGTCCTAACAGGTGGGAATAAACCGCTGTGCCGTAAACAAATGTTAACAAAGCGCCAATTCCGCAGGCAATTGCACCTAAGGGGGCAATAAATCCAAGAGCAATAATCTGACCGATAATCACAAGCAGCCAGGAAACAAATGACTTCTTGATCATCCCATATAGTTCCTTGAATTTGAAAGCTGCCCCGAATTCGCCCTTTGCAACATAATTTGCAATGGCTGCAACACCAAAAAAGGCAATAACGATACCCAAAACCAGTCCCAATAAACCGATACATGAACCAAAAATGATCAGTATCACATTTGCAGCATCAGCTTGTTCAGTACCAAATCCTGCTAAAGTGCCCCCAATGCCGGCCAAAATTGCGACTGGCAAGCCGTAAATGAAGCTGATCACAGCGGCCATAAATCCCCGCCCAAGATCAGTTCCAAAATCCAGTTCTGGCAGAGCATCTGTTTCTTTACCCTCAATCACATTTTTCGTGGCTTTTAACCCCCAACCCGTTACGATGAATTGGCCAATGATCGGGATTAACGAAACAAGGGCTGGTATGGCAATTTTCCTGAACCAATCTTTATCTTTAAAAACGTAACCAAACGATAATCCAAAGTCCATAATAATCTCCTATTCTATATTTCTAAGTAATTTTGTCAGCCACATAAGTGGTTTAATCTAAAAAAACAATATCCAATCATGAAATAATTTGCCAATCAGTTTTTTAAACCGATTTTGTCATAATTGTGTAAATTTATGAACATTTAATACGAAGATTGTTGCCCTTTTTTCCTCCGGCTTTTCAGGTTTCTTGCAATTATTCCTGATCACTTCCAATGCAGCATCTACTTGTTCATCTTCAACGCCGATTAATAACGTACTTCGTCCGCTTCTTAGAAAACCGCCGGTTGAAGCGATAAATGTAACCCGAAAATTCTTTTTAGTCAGCGCTCGAGAAACAGCATCATTATCTTCATCTTTGATTATAGCAATTATCAGTTTCATTATTAAAATTCCTCATAATGATCAACTTCCAGAGAAAATACATTTGCTCCGCCAATTGTTACAGGGGTTGGTGCTGGCATTGGCAAGGGTGAATTTTCCATTGGGACTGCGATAAATGCAACACGCTGCCTGCATGTTTTATCCAGAATATCGATTGCCTTTTCATGATCCTCGGATTTGATACCGATCATCAGCGTTGCACTCTTTCGGCCGAGAAAACCGCCGACGCTGGGAAGCCTGGTTACCCCAAAACCTGCCTCGGCTAAGTTCTCGATTGCCATATCTGAATCCTGGCCCTGGACCACTGCGACCAATAAATCGCTTTTGTTATTTTCAGCATTCTTTGTATCAGACATAATCTTATTCCTCTAAAAGCAATCTGTCCTCACCAGTTTTTGGATCAATATAAGTATACCTTAATCCTTTTTTATAAAATTCATTAAATTGTCAATCAGAAAACCAGCATTAATCAAACCATTCCACAACCCTATCCTCAATTTCATCCATATTTACCATTTCTTCAGGAACAATCCTCCCGCAAACAGCAATACCTGCTTGTAATACAGTTTTGGGATCCCCAGAAACCAGAGGGTGCCACCAGGCTAAATCGCGGCCTTCTGCCAATCGCCTGTAAGCACAGGTTTCAGGCAGCCAGGTGATTTCTTCAAGAAGCTCGGGCGTTAACTGCAAGCAATCCCTGACGAGTTCCGATCTATGTGGATAATTTTTACATCGACAGGTTTTGATATCCAGCAATCGGCATGCCACATCTGTGATGTACATCCTTCCGCTGTCAATATCTTCTATCTTATGCAAACAGCATTTCGCACAGCCATCACAAAGCGACTCCCATTCCTCATGAGTCATCTCTTTGAATTTTTTCGTTTCCCAAAAGTGTTTTGCTTGATCCATTATGGCCGATATCTGTAAATTAATCCAAAATATTTGAAAACAAAGTTGTAATTGTGTTTATAGCATAGATAGGGCGTGTTGTAAATCAGATGTTTCAGCAATCTGGCTGAATAGCCATCAATTTTAAAAACAAAAATTTAAAGATACTGGCTTATTCTTCTCGTATAATTGTAATTACCCTATATTCACGTTATACTAATTAAAAGATTGGTGAAAATTTTATTATAAAACAAAGGGTTTCAGGAGATAACCATGACAGAAATGCAGAGTATATCCGTAGATATCAATAAAGCAACTGAAAATGAACTTGTTGAGGTCCGGGGAATCGGACCGAGTCTTGCCCAAAGCATCATTGAGCGTCGGCCGTACAACGACCTGTATGAATTGGTTGAGGTTCCGGGAATTAATGAGATCAAATTGTCTTCTTTAATGCCTTATCTGACGATTGAAAAACCAGCACCAAAACCGGCGGCCAAACAGGAACCCCCGAAAAAGGAGAAATCCAAAGCAGAAGAACCAATTGCTAAATTCGGTGACACTGAAGCCTTCCTATTCCTTGAGAATCAAAAAGACCGGGAAGATGCCCTGCTCATCATCTTTGGCGGTTTTATCCTTGGCTTGATCATCTTACTTCTCAGGCGAAGGAGCCAATAAGCGCTTTTTTGAAAAAACGGTTATTTAAGTAAATAACATCAATACCAAGTTTCCCAATTAAATATAACTTCATGGTTGGTTGGGATTGTGGAAGATGCAAATTGTTCCATTATTGAGATTAGATGCATAAGAAATTATTAATCCTATTCCTGCTAACGTCAATCATTTTTACGGCTTGTCAGTCTTCTCAGGCTAAATCCATCAACACACCGAGACAGATAATCCCTTCCCAGGCTGCAAACACGCCAGTCACGCTGACACCTTCCGCAACAATAGATCACAATACAGCACGGGCACCTCAAAAGCCAAGCATTCCCAGCCCAACACCTTCGCGGCGTGTAAACCTTATGGCTGTCGGGGATATTATGCTGGGGAGGACCATTGGTGAGCGTATCCTAGAAGAGGGCTATCAAGCACCTTTTATCTATACGGCTGAAACACTTGCTTCTGCTGATATCACCATTGGTAATCTTGAATGTCCAATTTCAGATCAGGGACAACCAGTTGAAAAGAAATACGTTTTTCGAGCGCCAACAGAAGCTGCAAGGTCTCTTTCCTTTGCAGGTTTTGATGTCCTCAGCCTTGGAAATAACCACAGCCTGGACTACGGCCCCAATGCACTACTTGACACCCTATCCCATTTAGAGTCAGAGAATATTCACACGGTTGGCGCTGGAAAAGATGAGTTTGAAGCCTATCAACCCTTATATATGATGGTCAATGGTTTGAAATTAGCCTTTTTATCCTATGTTGATGTCCCTATCACAGATTTTGATTATCTTTCGTGGGAAGCTGCAACTGATAAACCGGGGATCGCATGGGCTCATAAAGATAAGGTCCGTCATGGTGTGACATTGGCGAAAAATGAAGCTGATGTTGTGATCGTTATGTTCCACAATGGCTTTGAGTTTTGGCAAAAAGTGTCAACAGATCAACAAGAGATTGCAAAACTTGCCATTGACAGCGGCGCAAGCCTGGTCATTGGCAGCCACCCCCACGTGCTCCAACGGATTGAAACTTATAAAGAAGGATTGATCCTTTACAGCATGGGCAATTTTGTGTTCGACAACTTCCTATTTCCCCCCAACTATACCGCTATTCTCTCGGTTGAATTGACCCCAACTGGGGTTGAAACTTATGAACTGATCGATGTTGTGATATCCCTAGAAGGCATCCCACAAATCATGCCCTATACAATCAAAGAATAACCTTTAATACAGATCTTGATTCTTAAAAGGGATTAATGCCAAAATGACAGCCTGTTCATAAAGGGTGGTGCGAGTGACCACATCACCGGTCAATAAACCAACCGCACCTGAATTTTGCTTCGAATTCTCTTCACCAAAAACCCTGTCGTCAGCAAGTCCCAATTCTAATCCTGATTCCACCAGCCTTTGAACCTCTTTTGGCAATCTAAAAAGGGCTGTCCGGGCTGCCCCTCTTTTTTCCTCCCCCTGAATAACAATCCAGGCAAAGGCAACCAAATCGCCATCAAGGTAATCACACCCACCTTCAACCCCCACCCAATAATCGCCGTCCGGAACAGCTTCTCGGGCATTCCTCGCCCTGTTCAGTGCCCCCTTTCTTGATTCCATATCGGTCATCGGTTGATCTGGGACACCAGATACAACAGAAGCCTGAATAACTTCGAAGGTTTGATGGGGGAACATACGGTAAAACCCCATTTCAACAGCATCGGATTTAACCGGGTTCAACGAAGAAACAATGACCTTTTTCATCTTAAATAACCTTTAGAGTTTGGGCAGTTCAATAGATCGCTGATACTGGTATTTTCCTTTTTTATCAGCGTAAGAGGTTTCACAAGGGTCATCCGCCTGAAAAAACAATACCTGGGCAATACCCTCAAATGAATAAATTTTGGCAGGTAATGGCGTGGTATTTGAGATCTCCAACGTTACAAATCCTTCCCATTCAGGTTCAAAAGGCGTCACATTAACAATAATNCCGCACCGAGCATAGGTGCTCTTTCCAACGCAAATGGTCATAATATTTCGAGGGATCCTGAAATATTCTACTGTTCGTGCCAGGGCAAAGGAATTGGGCGGGATGAGGCAGACATCACCTTTAAAATCAACCATTGATTTTGTATCGAAGTTTTTTGGATCAACAACAGTAGAGTAAACATTGGTAAAAATTTTATACTCATCAGCTACCCGAATATCATAGCCATAAGAAGAGGTACCAAAAGAAATCATATTCTGACTCACCTGTCGATCTTCAAAAGGCTCGATCATCTTATACTCTTTTGCCATTTTCCGTATCCAATGATCTGCTTTGATGCTCATTCCTAACCTGCCCTTTCAAATTGATATGAAGAATTTGTTGCAGATGTCATTTCATTTGTAGGTTAATAAAACCAAGCATTCCCTGATCCAGCGTGAAATAAATTTCATAAAGGGTTCCGAAGATGAAACTGAGCCGGTAGTTTCCAGGTGGAAGGTCCGGCATGCTGAAATTTTCCTCCAGGACCGGGTGGGCGTTCACGCCATCCTGGGCATAAGTCTGAAGATAGTAATGCTTCTCAACCTCATTTTCACCAATAGTCTTTTCAAGGGTGATGGAAAGCTCAGAAAGCGGCTTTCCATCAGGACCAGAGATTAACCCTGCCAGTGTACTTGTCTGTCCCGATTGTTGATTTTCCAAGGGTGAAAACCATAATACTGGGTTCGTTGAATGGTGATAATTATTCACACCATAACGGACTTCGAAATGTAAATGGGAACCCCCTGCGACACCGCTGGCACCAACCCTCCCTATCACATCCCCCTCCCGGATCATATCTCCTTCATCAACGCTGATCTCGGAAAGATGTCCATAAAGCGAAAATAGATCTGTCCCATCAACTTTCTCAGGGTGTTCAATAATTACCAATTTCCCGTAAAAATTCTTAAAGGAGCCAAAAATCTTTTCATCATCAGTTCCAGAAAAAACCACTCTGCCATCTGCTGCCGCGCGAACAGCCGTGCCGTAGGGATTTGGAAACTCCACCCCATGATGGATTGCGAGGGTCCCATTACCAGTACTGGCATAGGGATATGTCAGATCAATCCAATTTCTGTCAGGATAATTAAAGGGACGGGACAACCACCCTGCCCACTGGATTTGACAAAAAGTACTTTCACATAACAAGCTTTGGCGAAGGAAATTTATTTCATCCAATGGGGCTTGTGTGGGCGAAGCTGTTGGATCAATGACTTCAACAATAGACACATCTTCAGGCGTCAATCGATCCCTGTCAACCTGCATATAATTCTGATCCTGAATTTGCTTGGACGCGACTGCAGCATCACATCCCATTAAAATAGGGAAGAGGATGAAAATCACAATGAGCAGAAAAGAATAACGGTGCATAATGAAATTAGGAGAGGCCTAATCCACCACGTTCATTGAGTATCTTTTTTAAGCTTTGCTGGATTTTTCCGGCTCCCTTTTCAATATTCTTCAACTCATTAAGCATCCTGGCTGGTTCAGATTCCTTTTCCAGTCCAAGCAGATTGATCCTGACGTTCAACCCCGCACCGCTGATTGCTGCATTAGCCAGTGCTGCTGCCGTTCCTGCATCGGAAATTGCGTTGACATTTCCCATTTCAGCCGCTTTTACTGCCAGATGGACAACTTCTAAGGACGCTCGAGCCACTTCCAGGGGCACTCGCGCTGCATTGATCGATGCTGTGTGTATCGCCTGGATTCTTTGGGATTTTTCTTGTTCCGTATCCCTTGGCAATCGCCTGGCTTTCATATATTCATCAAAAGCTTCGGCGTCCTTTTCCACAGCTGCTTTCAAAGTTTCTTGCAATTCTAATGCTTCCTCTATGATTGACCACATTTCCCCCTCAACCTGTGCGTATTTTGATTTGCCAACAGTCACTCTGCCAACCATTGCCACAAGGGAAGCAGCCATCGCTGCGCCATATGCAGAGGCTGAACCCCCACCAGGTGTTGGGTCTGAGGACGCCAGGTCATCCAGGAAACTAGGCTCACCTGATTTTTCTTTGCTGGGAATCTCTGCTTGCCCGGATTCAAACAATTTTGTTTCCAAGACCTGGTCAGGCTCAAACTGGTCCATTTGCATGTACCAAACTGCTGCATCTATCAAAGCTTGATTTGGAACCAAACCGACCAGCTCCGAATGATGCACCTGAACACCATATCGTTGAGCTTCACGTCGTATCATCTCAACCACCCGCGCCATCGATGTTCGGCGAAAATCAGTCAGGTTCATCGAGACCTGGGCTCGACCTTCAACCAGCACCCCCATCGACTTCACAAATCGCAATCCGCCTGAGGAATGTCGAATTGCCCTGGCAATCCGGTTGGCAATGGCAACATCATCAGTCGTTAGATAAACATTGAAAGCAATCAACGGGTGACGGGCACCAATCACCGTTGCACCTGCCCCGGTCAATGCCGTTGGCCCAAAATCCGGGTCCCGGGCTGGATTTTCACCTAATTCCTTCTTAAGCGCCTCATACTGCCCCCGACGGATATTTTCCAAATTTGTCCGCTCGGGTTTGGTGGCCGCTTCTTCATAAAGGTAAACCGGTATATTCAGCGCTTCTCCCACCCGTTTACCAAGCCTTCTTGCCATCTCAACACAATCGATCATTGTCATACCAGATATCGGCACAAAGGGGACCACATCCGTGGCACCAATTCGGGGATGCTCCCCCTGGTGCTTATCCAGGTCAATTAATTCTGCAGCTTTCTCGATCGCTTTAAAGGCTGCTTCTTCAACTGCATCTGGCGAACCTAACAAAGTCACAACAGTCCTGTTGTGGTCCAAATCAGAATGTCTATCTAAAATACGAACACCACTAACAGAGGTTATCGCCTGAATAATCGATTCAACGACTTCTGGACGGCGTGCTTCTGAAAAGTTCGGGATACATTCTACAATCTGATTGGGCATAATCTCTCCTGAAATCTAGTGTTTTTCAAATTATACCAATAACCCATAAGAGCTTCTATGATAAGGATACCGGCACTTAAATGAAAAAGGCCATCATCAGATGACCTATTCATAAAATTAAAATCCATTATTTGGGCTAATTTACATCAAACACTATCTTTGTGTCTTTTACCATGTTATCGGAAATTGGGCAGCGAGCATCAACAGCCTCAAAGAAAGCTTGCTTTTCCTCATCGTTCATATCAGCATCGATATTAACTTTGACTCGAATCTCGGTAAAACCAGCACGACCTTCTGTTGTCTTTCCCATCAGGTAAGCTGTGTCAATATCACCATCAATTTCCACATCAAAACTGCGCAGCTTAATTCGATCCTGTCGTGCTTTAATCGCCGCAATGGTTGCAAGGCATCCACCTAACGCAAATAAAAAGACTGGTAATGGGCTGGGACCCTCGTCTTTACCTCCACCGCTCTCAGGCTGGTCAATAATCATTGAGTGCTTACCAGCCTGGAGATCAACCCGGTAACCTTCACCTAATTTTGCATTAACTTTAACTGTTTTTTGCATTTTCTTATTATCTCCTTTAGATATTATTTATTAGTGGATTTGATTATCCAAACGCAATTTTATCACAAAATTTTGGTTATTATTTGGCATTTAGAGGTAGATTACAAAAAGAAGGAAAAACCAGGATAAATTTCACACCGGAAGCATCATTATCCATTTTCAAAAAATATTGATTTTTCGATAACGGTTTTTTGATTTCACAAAAATTTTATTAAGAAATTTTATTAATTTCGTCATTTTATTAAATAATGTCAATATTTCTATTGACAAAATTAAAGAATATGATAGAATAATATCAAGTCTGGAGATTGGTTGATTGACTTTTTAGAAATTTGGTTAGATTTATCTACCAAGAAATTATAACATAATTTATTAACAATAATCCAGGTATCCAACCCTTAATGGAGGTGCTGATGCAAAAACTCCCTGAAAAATGTCCAATATGTAAATCCGAAATCCTTGTCACACGGTTTTTTTGCCCACGCTGTGATTCAATAATTGAGGGACATTTTCAACCAAAATCAGGTCCTTTTTCAGATCTCACTGATGAACAGATCAATTTTATTTTAACTTTTGTTCGGTGTGAAGGAAGGTTTAACCGGATGGAAGAAGAGCTCAATCTCTCCTATCCTACACTCCGGAACCGCCTTTATGATGTGATCCGTGCTTTAGGGTATGAACCGGGTAAGGATGAAGAACCTACCCTCTCAGCAGAAGACCGGCGAAGAATTCTAGACGATCTTGAAAAAGGAAAAATATCCCCACTTCAGGCACAGCAGCTTTTACAAGGCCTGGAAGTAGAATCAATGAAAGGTGAATAATCATGGCCTCAACAGAAGAAAGAATGCGCATTTTAATGATGATCCAGGAAGGGAAAATTTCAGCGGCAGAAGGCGCTCGACTTATTGAAGCACTTGACGACCTCAGCGAGCCCACACCGCCTCCATCACCTTCACCCACCACGATCTCAACTGGCAAAAAACCACGATATTTGCATGTTTTAATTACAGATACTGACACCGGCAAAACCCGGGTCAATGTTCGCCTGCCCGTCTCACTGATAAACTCTGGCATTCGAATGGGCGCTCGTTTTGCGCCTGAAATTGAGGGGCTCAACATGGAAGATTTAAACGCCTGGTTAAATTCCGGTGAAGTCGGTCAGATTGTCGATGTGTTCGACGGTGAAGATGGCGAACATATTGAAGTCTTCCTTGAGTAATTACAATTGACACCCTTGAACTAATCAAGAATTTATCGCGTCTGTATCTTTGACCAAGCGCTGCACTAATCTGCTGTATTATCAACCATGATGACAAAAACGCCTGATCGACAAAAACAACCACTCCTCAGCAAAATATTGATACTCTTCCTGGTTGCCATGGTTCTGGCAAATATCTCCGCAAATATGTACATGGGGATTTTGCCATTGTATTTGAAGTCCCTTGGTGCTTCAGTTGCCCAGATTGGGTTGTTCTTTACCTTATTAAACATCCTGCCATTGATATTACAAATCCTGGGCGGTTGGATTTCAGACTCATTAGGACGATTGAAATCCATAGCTATGGGGAGTATAGCAGGTGTCGCTTCTTATATTGGAATAATAATCGCAACAAGCTGGCAAGGGGTTCTATTTGGAGAAAGTCTTGGTGCGATAACACGCGCTTTGATCGGGCCCAGCTTCGGTGCTTTTATTGCAGAAGAATCTGCAGAGGAAAACCGTGCTCGGGTTTATGGGATCACCCAGACGATATTCCTGGTCGTCACCGTGATCGGTCCCCCATTGGGTGGATGGTTGGCAGATAGTTTCGGCTTTAAATTCATGTTGGTCATCGCTGCCATCATCTACTTCTTTGCGACACTCCTGCGAGTGTTTATGGCAAAGAGAGCAGCAGCCCATGAGAAAAAAACCGCAATTGGGCGATTAACCCTCGGCTCTTTGAAGAGCAACCTGGGGGCAATGACCGCCATCATCCTTTCAGGAGGTTTAGTCACGTGGTTGCTGATAACCGACGGCGTCCGGGACATTGCCTTCAGCCTCTCAGGGACGTACATCCCGCTCTATGTTGAACAGTTCGGCGGAATGAGTACCACACAAATTGGTTGGCTCACCTCCATTCTCGGTTTATCCAGCATGTTAATCAACATTCCGGCTGGTTGGCTGGCTGATAAAAAAGGCGAACGGGTCAACATTGTGATTGGTTTCATTTTACAATTTATTGCCCTGATCACTTTTATAAACCTTGACACCTTTTGGGGTTATGCTGTTGTCTGGTCATTATTTGGCTTCGGGAGCGGTTTGATGCAGCCGGCATATCAATCCCTATTGAGCAAAGCGCTGCCTGAGAAAATTCGTGGGACAGGGTTTGGACTGATCCAATCAAGTCTGGGATTGTTCTCCTTACCTGCACCGTATATTGGCGGCCACTTGTATGAAAACATTTCTCCCCGTGTACCTTTCATCATCACCGCATGGGCAAGCTTACTGGCAATTGTCCCGGCCTGGCTGAAATTTAAATTACCGGATGAAGAAAAAATAGAACCAAAAACCACCACCATAACAGAACCAAGTACTGATTAAAAAACAATGGAAAATTCTCTTGAATTCACCGGAAAACCATATCCACATTGGGGACGCCGCTTTTTTACGATTTGGTCGGGGCAGGCGATTTCAATGCTCGGCAGTCAAATTGTCAGCTTCGCTATCGTCTGGTATCTCACAGAACAAACCGGATCAGCGACAGTTTTAGCGATTGCCTCAATGTTTGGTGTTATTCCAAATGTGCTCATCTCACCCTTCGCAGGAGCAATCGCTGATCGCAACAATCGAAAAAATATCATGATCATATCCGATCTTGTTGTTGGATTAGCCCGACTACTTGGTTTTTTCCTTTTCGCATCGGGTGCTATCCAGGTCTGGCATATCTATTTCATGATTTTTATCGGATCGGCTGCTGGATCTTTTCAACACCCAGCCATGGCAGCTTCCACAGCATTGATGGTACCAAAAAGGCATCTATCCAGAGTTGCTGGCATGAACCAGACACTTCAGGGTGCATTGAGCATTGCGGCACCACCCTTAGGCGCCTTGTTAATGAGTTTTACATCCATCGCGAATATATTTATGCTTGATTTCATCACAATGTTACTCGCTGTGCTTCCGTTGTTCTTTATACCAATCCCGCATCCAATAAGCCGAAAAGATGAAAACGGGGATGCAATCCAACGATCTTTTGTCGAAGACCTCACAGAGGGTTTCCAGTACATTCTCAGCTGGCGAGGGCTTACATTATTATTGGTGTCAGCTATGTTTATCAACTTCCTGATATCTCCTGCGATGTCATTACTACCCTTACTGGTAAAAATGCATTTCGGCGGAGATGAGGTTCAACTGGCTTTGATCAATTCCGTTTTGGGCATTGGTATGCTGATTGGCGGACTCACCCTGAGCCTTTGGGGAGGGTTTAAGCGACGAATTTTTACAACCTTTATGGGTCTGGTAATCGCCGGGATAAGTTTTGCAGCCATCGGCTTTATCCCTCCCACGGGTTTTACAATTGCTGTGATCATTTTTCTAATTTCCTCAATGATGATTCCGCTGATTAACGGGCCTATTCACGCCGTTGTGCAGTCTGCGGTCATCCCTGAAATGCAGGGGCGAGTCATCTCTTTGATCAGCACCTTTGCAGGTCTGGCTATGCCAATAGGCTTAGCCGTTGCCGGACCCCTTTCCGATGCGGTTGGAATCCAAACATGGTTTATTATTGGCGGCATATTCATGAGCCTGGCTGGTTTGTTTGGATACCTCTCCCCGGCAATGCGCGGCATCGAAGAGCGGCCAAATAAAATCATCCCAAAGAAAGATCTTGAAGCAGTTAAATAATAATAATTTCCCAAATTTCAATCAATAATGATTTACACTTGAGGGAAAAAGGATTGTCCTTTATCATTTTTCTACGTCAAAATCTACCAACAAGGAAATTAGATGACTGAAGCAAATAATCAAACCACCCAACAGAAATGGCAAACTCGCTTTTTCACAATCTGGTTTGGCCAAGCATTCTCTGTCCTTGGCAGTCACCTGGTTGGCTTTGCATTCGTCTGGTATCTGACTGAAGAAACCGGCTCCGCGACGATATTGACAATTGGCACCCTGGTGCAGGTTTTGCCCATGGTGTTCATCTCCCCCATCGCCGGAGCCCTTGTAGATCGCTGGAATCGTAAAATGGTCATGGCGGTATTCGACAGTATTACCGCCCTGTTCACTTTGTTTGTGGCGATCTTATTTGCAATGGATAATGCCCAAATCTGGCATATCTTTTTAGCCATGTTTGTGAGATCAACCTGCGGGCAATTTCAATGGGCTGCTATGACAGCGTCGACCTCGTTGATGGTCCCCAAAAAACATCTCTCCCGTATAGCAGGTGCGAACCAAACCCTGCAAGGTGCGATGAACATTATCGGTCCAGCTTTAGGCGCGTTCCTGATTGAAACGCTGCCCATTCAAGCCACCTTGTATATCGATGTGATCACAGCCTTCCTTGCAGTTGGACCCTTATTATTATTCAAAATCCCCCAGCCGATGCGAAATGGGACTTCCGCTTCAGCAAACAAAGATGGAAAAAGTACGCTCTGGCAAGATTTGGGAGAGGGTTGGCGATATGTCGTCGGATGGCCGAGTCTGATTGGAATCCTTTTTTTGTCAATGCTGATAAATTTCCTGATTAACCCCGCCTTTTCTCTTTTGCCTTTGGTGGTCACCGACCATTTCAATAAAGGTGCTTACGAATACGGACTGATGAATTCTACTTTTGGGGTTGGCATCATCGTCGGGGGTCTTGTTTTGAGCTCCTGGGGAGGGTTCAAAAATAAATTATTGACTTCTTTAATCGCCCTATCCCTATCAGGCATTGCTCTTACATTTGTTGGTTTTGCTCCTGCTAACATGTATCTGCTGGCATTGACTGGGGTAACCCTTTTCGGTTTCCTAAATCCTTTGATCAACGGACCGTTTTTTGCCGCAATTCAAGCCAAAGTAGAACCGGAAATCCAGGGTCGGGTATTCAGCTTGATAACAGCTGGTGCAAGTCTCGCGCAACCCCTGGGACTTGCTATCGCAGGCCCTGTTGCTGACGCGACCAATAATCAATTGTGGTTCATGGTCGGTGGTATCCTGACCAGTCTGGCAGGCATTTCTTCGATAATATTCTTTCCTTCATTACTGGAATTCGGTCGCGGCATTGATGAAGATGAAATTCTCCCTCCTGAAGGTGAGGAACAAGAAGTTTCAACCTAAAAGACCAATTCTTCCTGAGATACAAAAAAAATATCCCCAGTATTTCCATTGAGCCAGGGGAAAAGCCGTTTATTTTATGGTCCCTCCTGTTGGATATACTCAGATACATCCACATTCCATACTACATCCTCAATCCTTGCCATCAGCCAGGGCGTTGTTTCATCCATCCATTGAGCGGCAAACAGAACCGGTATCTTCCAACCTTTAATTTCACCCCACTCTTTGACCTGGGCTTCCCAGGGCATTTTTTCCTTATCCCCTGCATTCTTCCAGCGCAAGGTTTCCATTTTATTGATCAAGCTTGTTTGAGGGTTAAAAAACACTGAAAATTCATCTTGCTCCCCATCAAAAGGGACAATTAATTTAGCCGATGTCTCATCTATTGGCTCCCATCTCACACCTTCAGTACTCAGAAACACACCAGGAAACATCATTGTTTCACTCCACATTCCAAGGTTAGCGGCCTCATCCACCTGAGGCTCATTTTCAACAACCCCAAAGGGCAATGCCAGGCGGCTCTTTTGATTGAGAAAGTGCTCATTTACTTTCATTATGGGATATCCCCAAAGGGTTGTCTCAATATAATGACGATAACCCTTACCAGCGTCATGGGTAAACCGAAGACGAGCCGGCAAGGTGATCCCTTGAAATCGGATATGGCCGCGACCCGTAAGTATGAAAGAATTAATGACGGGAATCTCATCCCCGTAAAGCTTTTTGTAGAATTTCTCCACAGGCTTTGGTAAATCTCCAGGGATTGTAAATGTCCCCAGATCTTTACTTTCTCCCTGGATTGGGTCAAATGGCTTCGGCTCTTGTTTCCCGCCAATCCATGCCAGGAGGCTTATCAATACTATAATCCCTAAAACGATTATCAATGTTGTGTTCATGGTATCCCTTCAGATATTTGACAAATTAATCTTATTCATTACCTTCTATTTGGTCAAATTCAACACCAAATGAAACTATCTCTTTATTGACGCCCGTCGGGGATTATGCTAATATAATTTAGGTTTACCTAATTTTTTCATCGCCATACCAAGTAGAGGACGATCATGGTTAAGGAACTGAGCCATAATATCCAGGATTATCTTAAGCATATTTATGAATTCACCCGTGACGGTGGAAGAGCCACAACAAACCAGCTGGCAAATGCATTGGAAATCTCCGCCGCTTCTGTAACCAATATGATCCAAAAGTTATCAAAAACAGAACCAGCCCTGGTAAGCTATGAAAAACATAAAGGTGTGAAATTGACAGAGGCTGGGCGACATGCAGCACTAAAAATCATTCGCAGACATCGATTGATTGAACATTATCATTCGCAGACATCGATTGATTGAACATTACCTGGTTGAAAAATTGGACTACAGCTGGGATGAAGTTCATGAAGAAGCAGAAGTTCTTGAACATGCCATGTCGTCCCTGCTTGAAAAACGGATGGATGCTGCCCTGGGACATCCAAAATTTGATCCCCATGGGGATCCTATTCCCAACACAAACCTGGAATTCCCGGAAGTTGAATCGATTGCGCTGACCGATCTAAAAATTGGAAATAACGCCCTTGTGATCCGAGTTCCAAATGAGGATCCAGAGGTTTTACGATATCTGGGAAAGTTTGGACTCCGTCCAGGTGCTCATGTAAAATTGCTCTCGCGCACACCTTACGATCAGACAATGCGGATCAATATTGTTGAAACAGAGGAAGAAGTCGTGATTGGTCCTGTTTTAGGAGCAATGATAGAGATAACCTCACAAGCATGAAAAAAATATCACCGATTAATCGCTCTAAAGACCAGGCACGCCGCTATTATGATCGGATCAGTCACATCTATGATTGGTTGACCGCTGGCGAGAACAGGTTGATTCAAAAAGGTGTGGATTTTTTAGGTGTAAAGCCTGGGGAGAGAATTGCGGATATTGGATGCGGGACAGGAGCTGGGATTAAATTTATTCAAAATGACCTGTCTCAGAGCGGCATAGTGATTGGCGTTGACCTCTCTCATCAGATGCTTTTAGAAAGCCAAAACAAGATAAAAACGGATAATCAAGGTCATTCACTGGTTCAAGGGGATGCTGTAAAACTGCCGATCAAATCCGGTAAATTTGACGGCATATTATGCACATTTACCCTCGAATTATTTGCAGAAAGAGAAATCCCCCTGGTCCTCAACGAATTTAATCGGGTCCTAAAAAAAGGGGGAAGATTGGTTATTGTTTCTTTAGCACAAGATCCAAAAACCATCGCAGTTGAGATTTATGAATGGTTACATAAGGTTTTTCCAGTAGTCGTTGATTGCCGCCCCATCCCATTAACTAACCTCTTGAGTGATGTGGGGTTTGAAATCAGAGAATTACAGAAAGATCAATACTGGGGACTGCCAATTAAATCTGCCTTATGCCTACATACATGATGCTTGTACAAATTTTAAAAATAATGCAAATCATTGGTAGTATAAAACTGAAAAAAATGCTAATCATCAAATGTTCTTATTGAAGAGAATTTACAATTATGCCTGAACTTCCTGAAGTTGAAACCATCACACGCAGATTGAAAGAGGGTGATCATGAAACACCGTCGGTGATCGGCCAAACAATCCAATCCGTAGAAGTCACCTGGAAAAGGATCATCGCCCAACCTGATCCGGAAGAATTCAAAGAAATTCTGGTGGGGAAAACTATTTCAGATGCACGACGCCGTGGAAAATTTCTCCACTTTCCCCTGGATGAAGGTCATTTATTCGGCCATTTACGAATGAGCGGTGACGTAAGGATGGAAAAGAGAGTCAATTTCGCAGGTGAAGCCATCCCAAAAGAAGAATATGATAAGGTCATTCTCAATTTTGAGGGAATTTACAGGATGGTTTTCAGCAATATCAGAAAATTTGGGCGGATGTGGTATACAAAGGACCCAAAAATCATTCTCGACAAACTTGGACCCGAACCCCTCAGTGACGATTTCACATCACAAAAGCTATACGAAATGCTTCACGCCCGAAGCCGGCAGTTAAAACCTTTGTTGATGGATCAGACCTTCATCGCTGGATTGGGCAACCTATATACCAATGAGGTGCTATATCAATCAAAAATCCATCCCCTCAGGCAATCTGATTCTTTATCCAGAGAAGAGGTACACCGACTCCATGACGGGGTTCGTTTTGTATTACAAAAAGGGATTGACAGCATGGGTGCGAGTATTGATTGGATTTACAAGGGTGGCAGATTTCAAGAGGATTTCAATGTATACGGAAAAGAGGGAGAACCCTGCCCTCGCTGTGATACACCCATTGAAAAAATCCAGGCAGGCCAGCGGGCGAGCTATTTCTGTCCCAAATGCCAGAAAATGAGTGGAAACTAACATCCCTGGGATTTATGATGGGCATCACCACATTATAAAATCTAAAAAAAAAGATTGGATCAGCGCCTAATTTTCTTAGCTTTAATCTCCCTTTATCCTTAGAGAGCGTTTTATCATCCCCAGATGATCGCCCCACCAGCGGACCGTATCAGCAATACTTTCTGCCAACCGCCGCGGTTTATAACCAAGTTCTTTTTTTGCCTTTTCAGAACTGATTTCTGAATTACTTAAAACCGTTTCAATAGAATATCGGGTGAAGACCGGCCGGGTTTTTGTGATCTTATAATATAGCTCAGCAATGGGAGCAACGATCATGGCAATTGGCAGAGGAAATGTGATCATTGGCTTCTTTTTCCCGGTAACCTTTTCCACCAATTTGTGAAGAAACTTAAGTTCAATTCTTTCACCACCAAGAATATATGTCTCGCCAGTCTTGCCTTGATCCCTGGCTAAAATCTGCCCCCTTGCCACATCCCGAACATCAACAAAATCAAATGCCCCATCGATCAGAAAATCCATTTTTTTCGTCATCCAGGACAGGATCAGCTCTCCCATTTCGGACCGTCGGAAGTCGTAAGGCCCGATGACCCCTGTCGGGCAAATGATTCGGGTATCCAACCCTTCTAGAGCGGCCTCTTTTACCAATAAAGAAGCCTGTGCCTTCGTACGGTCATATTGACCTGCCGGATTCTCAGGGTCAAAGCTTAACGATTCTGTAATTGAAACCCCCATAGGAGGGCGCTCTAAGGCATGGATGGAACTTGTATATACCAGTTTTTTAATCCCTGTTTGTTTTGCAGCTTCGATGATATTCCTGGTTCCCTCAACATTGACAGCTTGTAAAAGATGTTTTTGATCTTCAGTAATTGAAACCAATGCAGCGAGATGAAACACGACATCCACATCTTTCATAGCTGATTTAAGACATTCAACATCAAGAATATTCCCTTCAAAGAATTCTATATCCAAGCCTTCCAAAGATTGGGTATTCTCACCTGGAAGAATCAACACCCGAACATTTTCTCCCATTTCTACGAGTTCCCGTACCAATACATTTCCTAAATGTCCCGCACCGCCGGTCACTAAATTCATGAATTGCTCCTCATACCCTTAACTAATAAATTGATACTTGAACGGGTTACCTCTTGCCAATCCGCCCCTTTGGAGTCAAATATCGCCTGGAGCAAAAGCCCCATTGCAATCGACATTATCGCCCGAGCTGCAACTTCAGGTTCCAGATCTTGTGTAAATTCTCCTTGGTTAATGCCTCTTTGTACCAGGTTGGTGAAATAATCCAAAAATTGACGGTAGGGTTCAACAGCCTTTTTCCATACCGGAGGCTGACGATTCGCCTGGGTCCAGAATTCCAACAGGATTGGAAATCCACCCTCGAGGGCATCAAATAGGCCGCCAGAAATTTCTGCCATATTGTCAAAAATTTGGGGGACATTTTCTGCTTCAGCGTCTGCGGATTGAAACATCCCGTCCACATCTTTCAGCCAGGTCCGCATCAATACCAGGAATAAATCCTGTTTCGATGGGAAATGATGATAAAAAGCGCCCTTACTGACATTCGCCATGGAGCAGATTTCCGCCACGCTGGTGGCATCATAACCATTTTTAGAAAATAATTCCAATGCAGTATTTAAAATGATGTGCTGTGTTTCAACCCCTCGTGATGTGTTTGCCATGAAAACCTTTCATAAAAAAATAGACCGACTGGTCGGTATTTTTAAGTCTACCACTGATCAGGATAATGGGCAAGGCTATAAGGAGGAAATAATCTCTAAAGTATTTAGATTTTAGAAAGAATCATTTACTTACGGTAAAGTCCAATGAATTTGTTGCCGTGAAGAATTTAGCAGGAAATCATAATCCCTAGAAAATTATTCTGAAAAAATCTCAGAATCGAATAAAATAAGAACAAAGTTTATAGAAATAAAACCGCCAAACAAATCGATTGCTGCCAAATTTTTTATACTAAGGTCCTGAGTGATAATTAAAGTTCATGCATGAGAATTGTATTGGTATTGGACTTGATATAAATTCTGGCATATCTGATAGAACTAAGGTTTGTTTAAATTTTCTTTAAACGCCATATCGATCAATAAGGAGGAATAACATAGATGAAAGACGAAACTTTTCCTGATGCAATGGCAAGTGATCCAGCAAAATTAGGCTGGATGGTTGGTTCACCCCCACCTCCCAATCGAAGGATCCGTTTTGATGACGGCACTTATTTCCGATTCCCTGCTTGGCGTTGGAGTGTTTGTAATTTTCGTCAATTAATGCCAACAGTAAATGTCTCTCGAGGGTTAAAAAATCCCATTCCATTCCAAAGAGATCTTATTGGTGACATTGACGATTTAGAATTTATTCCATTGGGTGAAAAGCAACCGATGACATGGGCAGAATCACTCCTCGCCAATTACACCGATGGCATTGTTGTACTGCATAAAGGAATTATTGTTTATGAGCATTTTTTTGGCGTGTTAACAGAAAACGGCATCCACGGGGCAATGTCGATAACAAAATCCTTCGTTGGCACCCTTGGCGCAATGCTGGTTGATGATGGCCTTTTGGACCTCACCGCAACGGTGGCTGAATACGTCCCAGAGTTAGCCAAATCCGGCTTTGGTGATGCATCCGTACGCCAACTACTCGACATGACCACTGCAATCAAATTCAGTGAAGATTACAGCGATCCAAATGCTGAGGTTTGGGCACATGCCAATGCAGGTAATCCTTTACCAAAACCTGCAGACTATACTGGTCCCCAAAGTTATTATGAGTTTTTACAGACGGTCAAAAAGCAGGGAAAACACGGTGAGGCTTTCGGTTATAAGACCGCAAATGTAGATTGTTTGGGTTGGGTCATTGCGCGAGTTACTGGACAATCCATTGCCCAATTATTGTCAGATCGTATTTGGTCAAAGATGGGTGCTGAACAAGATGCCTATTTTAGCGTTGATTCCCTCGGTACACCCTTTGCAGGAGGTGGACTTAACCTGGGATTGAGAGATCTGGCCCGTTTTGGCGAATTGATCTGCAACGAAGGAAAAATTGGCAGTACTGAAATTATTTCTAAAGCCGTGGTCGATGATATTCGCAAGGGAGCTGACCCGGAAAAATTCAAAAAAGCCGGGTATGACCTGCTGGAAGGATGGAGTTACCGTAATATGTGGTGGATGACCCACAATGAACATGATGCCTTTATGGCAAGAGGAGTCCACGGTCAACGCCTATATATTGACCCAAAAGCTGAAATGGTGATTGCAAGACTCGCCTCTCACCCCATTGCTGGCAATGCTGCCAATGATCCAACAACCATACCTGCTTTTGACACTCTTGCAGCGTATTTAATCAATAAGTAGAAGAAAAGTATTCTTTACCTTTTGAGTTTGACTAAAAATTTTAAGCCTGCCTCATAACTATAAAAACATGGGATCAGCTTATAATAGCAATATTAATGGTAAGGATCAGATCTATTTGAGTCACGGACCACCCACCGGATTGCTAGGCACTCTTTTAACACGGAAAAATTTGAAAAAAAACACCCCGGTGAAAGGGTGTTTTTGGTATTTGGAGACGACGACGAGACCGCAGAGCACACTTTGTGCAAGAACCCGTGATCAAAAAAACACCCCAATCAGAGGGTGTCTTTTGATATTTGGAGGCGACGACGGGATCGCGG